>ERZ1031897.670-NODE-670-length-12449-cov-6.090528_pt1 | contig 12449 bp, 13 predicted proteins | sample MGYA00517881_ERZ1031897 | MGnify/ENA primary metagenome ERZ1031897 (study PRJEB33719, sample SAMN04261280) | wastewater metagenome | biome: rural village; feature: human; material: feces | host: Homo sapiens | place: El Salvador | collected 2013-01-07 ... | reverse complement strand
AAGCGATGACCTTCACAGGCTACCGCTCCAAATCTTCAATAGGTATTAGTTTCCTTTAAGGTAAAAAGATTGTTTTCAGGATAACGAGGGCAAAGGTAATGCTTTTTATTTATTCCACCAAATATTTTTTTGCCTTTTTTCTCCACTTTTTGTCTTTTACTTGTGTTTTATGAATATTTAACTGATTTTAGCTAAAAAATCAATGCAAACGTTTGCTTTCCTTGATCTATCTCATAATTTTGAATAATTTGTTTCTGTATTGTTTTCATAGTGTTAAAATTACGATCATGACGTTTTTTGTGTGAAATAGTATAGAATATCATTAACAAGATTTGTATTTATAAAAAAAGGGTATGTCACAATCCATGACACACCCTTATTTTTATTGGATATAGTAATTGATACTATTTGTTGTTCTTGATCTTCTCGACGTATGCGTCAATTACAGCTACAGCTGTGATGTTGACGATATCCTGTACGCTGCTCTCAGAATCGGTGAAGTGGATAGGCTTGTTAAGACCCATCTGGATAGGACCGATAATTTCAGCCTCAGGACTCAATGCCTGCAAGAGCTTGTAAGCACCGTTGGCGCTGCTGAGGTTAGGGAATACCAATGTGTTGACGTCCTTACCCTTCAGGCGAGAGAATGGATATTTTTCATCGCGCAACTGCTTGTTGAGTGCATAGTTCACCTGCATCTCGCCATCAATTGCCAAATCAGGGAATTCCTTTTGCATAGCATCTACGGCATTCTTTACCTTGACAGGTGAACCCTGTGCATCGGTACCGAAATTAGAATAGCTCAGCATTGCCATCACTGGTTCCTCATTGAAGAACTTCACTGTACCAGCAGACAACTTAGCGATATCCACGAGTACATCCTGGTCTGGGTGGCGGTTGATGAGGGTGTCAGCAATATAGAAGATGCCCTTCTGCGTATTGAGGATGTGCATGGTTCCGAAGGTGTTGTAGCCCTCACGGATGCCGATCACGTCCTTTGCCACCTTAATAGTGTTGGAATATTTAGTGTAAAGACCAGTGATGAAAGCATCAGCATCACCTTGCTCTACCATAGACATACCGAAGTAGTTGCGCTCGTACATCTTGTCGTAAGCCTCCTCGAATGTATAGCCTTCACGTGCTCTCTTCTCTGCCAAGTGTTTAGCAAATGTAGCACGGCGACCTTGCTCGTTGTCAGCACGCATATCTACAATCTGGATGCCAGTCAAATCAAGTTTCAAGCGGGTAGCTACACGATTCAGACGGTCTGGATTACCCAAGAGGATTGGCTCGCAGATGCCTTCTGTCTTGGCCTGAACAGCTGCCTTCAACATAGTTGGGTTGCCACCTTCGGCAAATACCACGCGCTGTGGATGCAGGCGGGCTGTATCATGGAGCTTGCGGGTCAACTTGGTCTCCTGACCGAGCAACTCGCGCAGGTGCTGCTTGTATGCCTCCCAGTCGGTGATAGGAGTGCGGGCAACACCACTGTCCATAGCTGCCTTTGCGATAGCTGCACTCACCTCAGTAATCAGACGTGGGTCAACTGGTTTTGGAATGAAGTATTTAGGACCGAATGTAAGGTCGTTGACATGATAAACTTCATTGACTACATCAGGAACCGGCTGCTTGGCCAGGTCAGCGATAGCGTGTACAGCTGCCAACTTCATTTCTTCGTTGATGGCACGTGCGTGAACGTCGAGTGCACCGCGGAAGATATATGGGAAACCGATCACGTTGTTGATCTGGTTAGGATAGTCAGAACGACCTGTTGACATCAGGACGTCAGGGCGGCTTGCCATTGCGTCCTCGTAGCTGATTTCAGGCACAGGGTTGGCAAGTGCGAATACGATAGGGTTGTCGTTCATAGAGCGCAACATATCCTGAGAGAGTACGTTGCCCTTGCTCAAGCCTACGAAAACATCAGCACCCTTGATAGCCTCTTCCAGAGTATGAACGTCGCGACGGTTTGTGGCAAAGATCTTCTTCTGTTCAGTGAGGTTTTCGCGGTCGCTTGTAATCACACCCTTGGAGTCGAGCATCAGGATATTTTCCACCTTAGCACCGAGAGCTACATAGAGCTTGGTACAACTGATGGCAGCAGCACCGGCACCATTGACAACGATTTTCACCTTGGCGATGTCCTTACCTGCAACCTCAAGCGCATTTTTCAAACCTGCTGCAGAGATGATGGCAGTACCATGCTGGTCGTCATGCATCACAGGGATGTCGAGAGTCTTCTTCAGACGCTCTTCGATGTAGAAACACTGAGGAGCCTTGATATCCTCCAGGTTGATACCACCGAAAGATGGAGCTATGCGCTCTACAACTTCACAGAATTTTTCTGGGTCTTTTTCGTCAATCTCGATATCAAAGACATCGATTCCACCATAAATCTTGAAGAGTAATCCCTTACCTTCCATTACTGGCTTACCGCTCATGGCGCCGATATCGCCAAGACCGAGCACAGCAGTACCGTTGCTGATAACGGCTACAAGGTTACCCTTGTCTGTGTACTTGTAAACATCGTCTGGATTCTGCTGAATCTCAAGACATGGAAATGCTACACCAGGTGAATAAGCCAAACTCAAATCCGTCTGAGTATGGTATGGCTTAGTTGGCTTAACCTCGATTTTTCCAGGACGGCCATTTACGTGATAGGCAAGAGCCGCCTCCTTTGTAATCTTTACCATAATAATATGTTAGTTTAAAGTTTTAAATTCTTACGATTTTTATGCATTTTGTGCACATTTTGGTATTTTTGTGCAAAGGTAATAAAAAACCAGTTAAATTGCGTAGGTTTTTTGTTTTTTTTTGTATCTTTGCACAAAAAAACTTAGACAGAGCAAAAAAATGGTCGAAATTAATGAATATCGCAAGGAATTGAAAAGTAGAATCATCGACTATGCCATGGGTGAATTTTACAAGCGTGGTGTTAGGGCTGTGAAGATGGATGAAATCTCACAAGGGCTTCATGTGTCTAAGCGTACCGTATATGAAATATTTGGTGATAAAGAGGAACTGCTCCTTGCTGGCTTGAAAATCAAAAACCTGGAGATGAGGGAAAAGTTAGAGGCCTACTCCTGCAATGGGGCTCATAATGTAGTGGATATTATCGGCTATTTCTATAAGCTGCAGATGGAGGTGAATAGTATGGTGGGGGTTGCTTTTTATGAGGAAATTCACCGTATGCCTCGGGTGATCGAGTTTTTCAATCAGGAGCATGAACGCGAATTTGCGGATAGGGTAAAATTCCTGAAGGCGGGTGTAGAGGAAGGGCTCTTCCGTCAGGATATTGACTATAGCCTTACGATGGAACTTCTCAGTGCCTCCATGAGTGAAATTATGCATAACCAGCTCTACAAGAAGTATAGTATGCAGGAAATGTTCGACAATTATTTCTTGGTTATTATACGTGGATTTTGTACAGAGCGTGGCGTGGCATTATTGAATAAGGTTATCGAATAGTCAGTCTGTTCGGTAACCTTTGTTCATATATGTGTGTATCCCTATATATATAATAAGGTATAAAGTAATAACTCAGATAATTGAAGGTAAATCATGAAGATAGTTTTGATAGGGGCTGGTAATCTGGCCACCAACTTGGGGAAGGCGCTTTTGGCTGCCGGTCATGATATCGTGCAGGTGTTTAGTAGAACCGTGGAGTCGGCAACTGCCTTGGCTCAGATTGCTGGTGGAGCACCCGTAACGGATATAGAACAGGTGCGTGCGGATGCCGATTTGTATATTGTTTCCGTTAAAGACTCTGTTTTGGGTGAATTGCTGCCACGGCTTTGCAAGGGGAAGGAAACCAAGATCTTCCTGCATACTGCCGGTTCTATGGATATGAACGTCTTTGAAGGGATGGCAATCCATTATGGTGTATTTTATCCCATGCAGACTTTCTCTAAAAGCAAGGAAGTGAACTTTTCTGAGATTCCTTGTTTTATAGAGGCAAATGATGACTATGCTCATACAGTGATAGCTGATATGGCGCATGAATTGAGTGGGAGAGTATATGAATTGTCGAGTGCTGACCGTAAGTACTTGCATCTTGCAGCTGTTTTTGCCTGCAATTTTGTCAACCACTGTTATGCTATCAGTGAGAAAATCCTGGCAGATCACGGTGTTCCGTTTGATGTGATGCTGCCGCTGATAGATGAGACAGCCAAGAAAGTACATGAACTTTCTCCAAGGGAGGCACAGACGGGGCCAGCTGTACGGTTTGACGAAAATGTGATTCGTATGCAGGCAGCCCTGTTGAAGGATCAGCCTCAGATCAAGGATATCTATGAGCGCCTGAGCTTAGGTATCCATCGTTTCAGTAAGAAATAGTAATCATCGTTTCAGTAAAAAATAGAAGTTTAAACAGATATGATAAATTATGATTTAAATAAGATCAAGGCCATAGTCTTTGATGTAGATGGTGTGCTTTCTTGCCAAACGATAACCCTTTCTCCTGCAGGTGAGCCTTTGCGTACGGTGAATATCAAGGATGGATATGCCATCCAGTTAGCGCAGAAATCTGATTTACGCATAGTGATACTCACGGGTGGAAAATCAGAGGCCATCCGTCTTCGTTATGCGGGATTGGGCGTAGAGGATATTTATATGGGTTGTGCCGTTAAAATCAAGACCTATCGTGAGTTTCTGGAGAAATATCAGTTGACGAACGAGGAAATCATCTACGTTGGTGATGATATTCCTGATTACGAGGTGATGAGAGAATGCGGATGTCCTTGTTGTCCTGCTGATGCATGTTCCGACATCAAGGAAATCTCTACTTATGTATCTTCCTGCAATGGTGGTGAAGGCTGTGGTAGAGATGTCGTGGAACAGGTGCTTCGTGCACAGGGAAAATGGTTGTCTGGAGCAAAGGCTTTCGGATGGTAATTCATCAATAAATCGAAACGTATGAAGAATTTTAGAATCATATTGGCAAGTAATTCGCCTCGACGCAAGGAACTTTTAGCTGGTCTCGACATTCCTTTCGAAGTGAAGGTCATTCAGGGTATAGACGAAAGTTTTCCGGAATCTCTACCTGCATACGATACAGCCCAGTATATAGCCGTGAAAAAAGCACATGCATACCGCCCACTGCTTGATTCTGCCATCAGTCATCAGGAAACTTCCATCAATCATCAGCAACCTTCGGATGGAAATCCTGAATTGTTGATACTTACTGCTGATACAGTAGTGATAGCACCAAGCAGTGAAGAACAGAATGACCAGGAAGGAAAGGGAATCATTCTGGGAAAACCGAAGGATGCTGCGGATGCGAGCAGAATGCTGGAAATGTTGAGCGGAAAGACCCATCATGTGGTGACGGGTGTCTGTATCACTTCTCTGGAAAAGCAGCGACAATTCTCGGTCGTTACGGAGGTTACTTTCAAGAAGCTGTCAAAGGAGGAGATAGACTATTATGTAGGGCATTACAAACCGTTTGATAAGGCTGGAGCCTATGGCATTCAGGAATGGATAGGTTATATCGGTTGCACGAGTTTGAAGGGAAGCTACTTCAATGTCATGGGACTTCCTGTGCAAAGAATCTATGAGGAATTAAAGAAATTCTAAGAAGTAAGAATTTTGTTATAATTATGCATTTTGCATGTGTGGTTTCCTGTTTTTTCCCTCTCGTGATAGGGAAAGATTCCTCATTTAGATTTTTTTAAAATAATAGTTTTCTCTATGTCATAAATTATGGCTATCTTTGTGCGTTTTATGTAACTTAGGTAGTAATATGACTAATAATGTGAAGTCAAAAGTCAGGGAAGTTTTAGATAATTATCTGGAGATGAATATGCATCGCAAGACTCCGGAACGTTATGCTATCCTTGATGCAGTTTATAGTTTGAAAGGGCATTTTACGCTCGAAGACCTTGGAGCACAGTTGGAAAAAATGCATTTCCCCGTAAGTAGGGCAACGCTTTACAATACGATGCATCTATTCATCGAACTCCGTCTAGTCGTGCGACATAGTTTGGTGGATGGTACCAAGTATGAAGCAAGTTTTAATAATGAAAACCATGTACATCAGGTGTGTACGGTTTGTGGTAAGGTAACGGAGGTACAGGCTCCACTGGTCGTGGATGCCATCAATGAGACCAAGCTGCAGAGATTCCGTCGTGATGCCTTCGCTCTCTATATCTATGGAGTGTGCAGTACGTGTCAGGGCAAAATGACCAGAAAACGTAACAATGGTAAAGTAGAAAAGTCAAAATAACTATTTATAAAATGAACACAGGTAAAGTAGATGTCCTGCTGGGTCTTCAGTGGGGCGATGAAGGTAAAGGTAAGGTGGTTGACGTGTTGACCCCTAAGTATGATGTGGTAGCTCGCTTTCAGGGTGGTCCTAATGCAGGACATACATTGGAGTTTGAGGGACAGAAATACGTTCTTCGCTCTATCCCTTCTGGTATTTTCCAGGGCGGTAAGGTGAACATTATTGGTAATGGTGTCGTTCTGGCTCCAGACCTCTTCATGCAGGAGGCTAAGGACTTGGAGAAGAGCGGTCATGACCTCAAGAGTCGTCTTCATATTTCTAAGAAGGCTCATCTCATCATGCCTACTCATCGTGTGCTCGATGCAGCCATCGAGGCTTCTAAGGGTAAAAACAAGGTTGGTACAACTGGTAAGGGTATTGGTCCTACTTATACTGACAAAGTAAGCCGTACTGGTTTGCGCGTGGGTGATATCCTTGAGAACTTCCAGGAGAAGTATGAGGCTCATAAGGCTTTGCACCTCAAGCAGATAGCATCTCTCGGTTATACTGATTTCGATATCACAGAGGTAGAGAAGACTTGGATGGAAGGTATCGAATACCTGAAGCAGTTCCCTATCGTTGACAGCGAGGTGGAGATCAATAAGGTGCTCCGTTCTGGCAAGGATATTCTTTGCGAGGGTGCTCAGGGTACTATGCTTGATGTAGATTTCGGTTCTTATCCTTTCGTAACTTCATCCAATACAATCTGTGCGGGTGCTTGTATCGGTTTGGGTATCGGTCCTAACCGTATCGGTAATGTATATGGTATCATGAAGGCTTACTGTACTCGTGTAGGTGCTGGTCCTTTCCCAACAGAGTTGTTTGATGAGACTGGTGCCAAGATTCGCGACCTTGGTCATGAGTATGGTGCTGTTACAGGCCGTGAGCGCCGTTGCGGTTGGTGCGACCTCGTACAGTTGAAGTATTCTGTGATGGTAAATGGTGTTACTGAGCTTATCATGATGAAGAGCGACGTGCTCGATGGTTTCGACACTGTCAAGGCTTGTGTAGCATACAAGTTGAAGGATGGTTCTGTAACTACAGACTTCCCATACGAAATCGACGATGTAGAACCTGTATATAAGGAGTTCAAGGGTTGGAAGACCGATATGACTCAGTTTACTTCTGAGGATCAGTTCCCACAGGAATTCAAGGATTACATAGCTTTCCTCGAAGAGTTCCTCGAGACTCGCATCGGTATCATTTCTATCGGTCCAGACCGTGAACAAACTATCGTAAGAAAGTAATTTATAATATAGTGTTTAATGTTTTGTGTTTAATTTTACTTTGAGGGTAGATATTGCGCAGAACATTAAGCACTAAACATTTAATATAAAACAATAATAAATGGCTCAGAAACCAAGTATTCCAAAGGGTACTCGCGATTTCGGACCTATCGAGATGGCGAAACGCAATTACATCTTTAATACCATTAAGGATGTATATGCACTCTATGGATTCCAACAGATAGAAACACCTGCCATGGAAACCCTTCAGACGCTGATGGGTAAATATGGCGAGGAAGGTGATAAGTTGCTGTTCAAAATTCTGAATTCTGGCGACTATATGAATAAAATCAGTGATGAGGATATTCATTCTTTAGGATCATTGAGGTTGGCAGCAAAACTTTGTGAGAAAGGTTTGCGTTATGATTTGACCGTACCTTTCGCTCGTTATGTGGTTCAGCATCGTGACGAACTTCAGATGCCGTTCAAGCGTTATCAGATTCAGCCAGTTTGGCGTGCAGACCGTCCACAGAAGGGTCGCTACCGCGAGTTTTATCAGTGCGATGCGGATGTGGTAGGTTCTGATTCCTTGCTCAATGAGGTGGAGTTGATGCAAATTGTGGATACTGTTTTCACCAAGTTTGGTGTTCGTGTCTGCATCAAAATCAATAACCGCAAGATCCTGACCGGTATCGCTGAGGTAATCGGTGAGGCTGAGAAGATTGTGGATATTACCGTGGCTATTGATAAGCTCGATAAGATTGGACTTGACAATGTGAATGACGAACTTCGTGCTGATGGTATCTCTGAGGAAGCTATCGAGAAGTTGCAGCCAATTATCTCATTATCAGGTTCTAACGATGAGAAGCTTGAAGTAATTGCTAAGGTATTGGAAACTTCAGAAATCGGTTTGAAGGGTGTAGAGGAAACTAAATTTATCCTTGATACGCTGAAGACTGTAGGGTTGAAGAATGAGATAGAACTGGATCTTACTTTGGCTCGTGGCTTGAACTACTATACCGGTGCTATCTTCGAAGTGAAGGCACTTGATACTCCTATGGGTAGTATTACCGGTGGTGGCCGATATGACAACCTTACTGGTATCTTCGGTCTTCCTGGATTGAGCGGTGTGGGTATTTCTTTCGGTGCAGACCGTATCTATGATGTACTCAATGCCCTCGACCTTTATCCAAAGGAGGCTGTGAATGCCACACAGGTCCTCTTCATCAACTTCGGTGAGAAGGAAACTGCATATTGTCTGCCTATCGTCCGTCAGGCTCGCGAGGCAGGTATCCGTGCAGAAATCTTCCCTGACAAGGCTAAGATGAAGAAGCAGATGAGTTACGCCAATGCCAAGAATATTCCTTTTGTGGTTCTTGCTGGTGAGAATGAGATTGAACAGGGTAAGGTTACTTTGAAGAATATGGAGAGTGGTGAGCAGCAGTTGGTTTCTGCTGATGAACTTATCGCTGTCATCAAGAAGTAATTTACTTAGGCGTCATCAAGAAATGTTTTTCTTGGTTTATAGCCAATATGAAATAAAGGCAGGGAGCATCAGTTTGGATGGTCTTCCTGCCTTTTTTAAAAATAATAACTGAAAATTCAAAACTTAAAAACGAATCGTTATGATGAAAAAGATTTTATCCTGGTTTGCCTGCCTGTTTCTGGTGCTCGCTCTGACATCTGGCAGTAAGGTAACGACCGTCTTTGTGATAGGTGATTCTACTGCTGCTGAGAAAGGTAATGCCAAGAATAATCCAGAAAGAGGATGGGGTATGGTACTGCAAGGTTGTTTTGATGATAAAATCATCGTTGATAACCATGCTGTGAATGGTAGAAGTTCTAAGAGTTTTATCGATGAAGGTAGATGGCAGAAAGTATTGGATAAACTGAAACCGGGGGATTATGTGTTTATTCAGTTTGGTCACAATGATGAAAAGCCTCATGCCAACCGTCATACAGATCCAGGCTCTACCTTTGATGCCAATCTGGAGCGTTTTGTCAAGGAAACACGTGCCAAAGGTGGTATCCCGGTTTTGTTTAATTCGGTAGTGCGCAGATGTTTCTATCAGGCACCAGTGGAGAATGATGATGACGAGAAATTGAGAAAAACTACTTTTGCGGGTGAAGAGAAGATAAATAGTGATACACTCATTGATACTCACGGAGCCTATGTCGTAGCTCCTCGTAATGTGGCGCATCGTCTGAATGTTCCTTTTGTGGATGCCACAAAGATTACTCATGATATTGAGACAGAGTTAGGCATAGAGGGAAGCCGTAAGTTGCATATGTGGTTCCGTCCGGGTGAATGTTCTCAGATTCCTAAAGGTCGTCAGGATAATACCCATTATAATGTATATGGAGCTCGCCTGGTAGCCAATGCCTTGGCTGATGAGATTGGTAAGCAGGTACCTGAACTCAAGAAGCATGTTCGCCATTATGACTATGTGGTTTCAACCCGTGGACGTGGCAATTACTTTACACTCCAGGATGCTGTGGAAGCTGTTCCTGCAGGTAAGCGTGTTAAGGTTCTTGTACTCGATGGTTCCTGGAAGAAGCCTGAAAACATGAAGGGGAAGAAAATCAAGTTCATCCTTCAGTTTGGAGCCAAGATTACTGATTAATCTCAATCTTCAGAATAGTTTCTGTCGTATGCTTGATTCTGAAGTCATCTGAAGTGCGTTCACCCACTACCCATAGAATATTTCCAGCAGAATCTTCCAAAATGAGTTGCGACTGTTTTTCAAATAGATTTCTTTTTCTATCTGTTAAATAGTCGCTAACTAATTTTCTGCCTTTCATTCCGAAAGGTATGAATGCGTCTCCCTGTTGGGTACGTCGGAGCATGAGCGGAAATTTGATATTTCTGGCTTCCAGTGTAATCAGATGCTTCTCTTTGCTTGGTTGGAAGTCTTCTGTTACTGTTTCTTTGGAAATCCTTATTTTTCCTATTGCAGTCACGTAGCTGCCTGGTTCTGGTATCAGAATCCTTCTGAAATCATCCTCCTTATTTTCTTTTATCAGAATTTGTTCTCTATCTATAAGTATCTGATGGGTAGGTGTTTGCCACGTTTTTCCTGTAGAATTGATAGAGAGGAGTATCTCCTGAATCATCTTGCCGGAGGCTCCGTATGGAGAAAGGGTATGAAACAGGGCATACTCTGTGCTTGCCTGTTTTAATAGCCATGATTTGCTGATGCGGATCACTGGCTGTGGCATACAGAAAGAGGCTGGTATTTCCTGGTATATCTGCTCCTTTTCTTTCTCCAGGGCTGCCGTGAGCATCTTCGAAGCTTCAGTCAGATATCGGGCGGTAGCTGCTATGTTGTGGCAAACAGCCGGGTTGATTTCTTTGAGCATCGGGATGATATTCAGCCGCATCTTGTTTCTTACGACGTCATCTACCAGATTGGAACTGTCTGTTACAAAATTCTGCTGGCGTTCCGTCAGATAATCGAGGATGTCCTGTCGGGTGATACAAAGGAATGGACGGATGATGTATCCGTTGACAGGAGAAATGCCTGTAAGTCCTTTCAGTCCTGTACCTCTTACCAAATTGATAAGAATTGTCTCAACATTGTCGTCCTGATGATGGGCTACGCAGATACCGGCAGCGTCCACATCCTTGCGAAGCTGATCGAAAAAGCGGTAACGCAAGTTGCGTGCCGCTAATTCGATGCTTTCTTTATGTAGTTCGGCATAAGTCCTGGTATCGAAGTGGATGCGATGCAATTCTATGTTGAGTTGCTGGCAGAGGGTAACACAAAATCGCTCATCTCTGTCAGACTCTTCTCCTCTCAGATGGAAATTACAATGACATGCCTCTACGGTATAACCCAATTCATGAAGTACCAGCAGCAAAGCAACACTGTCTGCTCCTCCAGAAAGGGCAACCAGATATTTTTTGTCTTTTTTCAGAAGATGCTGTTGGATGATGTTTTGCTGTATGGTTTGTACGAACTTCATGTTGTTATCTTATTTTAATGCTCAATGTTAATCATTATTTTGATGCCCAACGGTAAGCAGTTTAAATGTGCTGAATATTAATCGTTGGAAGTCTGTGCTTTCAGGAAAACTTCGGCTTTTTCCAAGTCTTGTGGAGTATCAATTCCTACTGTTTCTACGTCAGTCTTACCCACTTTGATCTTATATCCATTCTGCAGCCATCTGAGTTGCTCCAGACTTTCTGCAATTTCAAGAGAACTCTGTGGCAACTGGGTGATTTTTCGCAGTACATCCTTTCTGTAAGCATAGATGCCGAGGTGCTTGAGGAAAGGATAGTTGTCGAGCCATTCTTCCTGTTCTTTTCCTCTTACAAAAGGTATGATGCTTCTGGAGAAATACATGGCAAAACCAAAGTTGTCAACTACAATCTTTGGACTGTTTGGGTTGGCTACAGCATCCATGCTTGTAAAGGGTTTGCCAAGGGTTGCTATCTGGGTAGCCTCATCATCGAAGCAGTGGCAGATGGTATTGAGCTGACTTTTAGCAACAAATGGTTCGTCACCCTGTACGTTGACGATGACATCCCAGTCGCCGCCAATTTTCTCAATAGCTTCCTCAATGCGGTCGGTGCCGCTCTTGTGGTCAGAACGTGTCATGACCGCCTTGCCGCCAAAAGCTACTACGGCATCATAGATGCGGGTGTCGTCGGTTGCTACATAAGCTTCCTCCAAAGCAGCGGAAACTTTTTCATAAACATGCTGTATGACAGGCTTGTCGCCCAACATAGCCAGCGGCTTGCCTGGAAATCTTGTTGAGGCGAAGCGCGCAGGAATAATTCCGATAAACTTCATATTTACTATGTATTTTGTTCAAACATACTATTTTAGAAGAACATTCTTTTTTATTCAAACATTCTTGGTTCTTTATTGATTTCTTTGAGGAAGATTTCCCCATACTTTTTCTTCTTGAATTCACCGATGCCATGCACTAAGCCAAACTGTTCGATGGTTCTTGGT
>ERZ1031897.666-NODE-666-length-12472-cov-7.243698_pt1 | contig 12472 bp, 13 predicted proteins | sample MGYA00517881_ERZ1031897 | MGnify/ENA primary metagenome ERZ1031897 (study PRJEB33719, sample SAMN04261280) | wastewater metagenome | biome: rural village; feature: human; material: feces | host: Homo sapiens | place: El Salvador | collected 2013-01-07 ... | reverse complement strand
CATGTTGGAGCAGTCGCGCCCTGTAGGGGCAAAAGTATGACGAGGTGGTTTTACTTTTGCCCCTACAGGGCGTCACTTTCTTGCCCAATTTCACCCAGGGTGTCGCTTCGCTTGCCCTGGGCTATGGATTTCATTGGGCTTTCAGCCCGCACTTGCCAAATCCAAAAGGTGAGTAATTCATAAAGGTGACTTTATAACCTTATAACCTCATAACCCCAAGAACCTCCTACCCCCCTAACCCCCTAACCCAATTTACATACTTTCGAGGGCACGCTTCATGGCCACCAGTTCTTCCTTCACTTTGCGCAGGCGCTGTATGGCTTCGAGCGGTTGGGCTGTGCCCTGTTTGTTTTGCTTGAGCACCTCACGTGCAGCAGCCAGTTTAAGGCCGCGCACTTTTACAAGGTCGTAAATGGTACGTATCTTCTCTATGTCCTCCTTGGTGTAACGACGCACACCACGTGAGCCTTTCTTGGGCGTTATCTGCTGCGGAAACTCTTTCTCCCAATAACGCAACAAGGTCTCGCTCACGCCGAGTATCTGCGCCACCTCGCTGATGACGTAATAATATTTATCGTCGCTGATTGTTTTATCTGCCATAGTGGGTTATAAGTAGGTGTTCAAAATTATTTTATACAATCAGTAGGTGTCATTTTCACATTGAAAGCACATTCTCGAGGTGCATCTGTTTTCTTCGGTCTCGGTCACATAGCCCGCTATGCTCCCTCACCCGAAGGAAACATCTGCGCCCCGATAATGCACTTTCAATGTAAAAATAATTTTGAACACCTACTTATCGTTTTAAGATTGCAATGCGGTGCCTGCCGCCTCAGCCTCGCGTATGAGTGGTCGGGTGCTCTCCATAATGTCGAACAAGGCTTCTACCGTTTCGGCACGCAACATGTTGATGCGTGTCTGACGGAAATTGGGAAGTCCCTTAAACAGAGGCGTGGCTGCCAAATGGCGGCGTATGTGCAGTATGCCGCGGTACTCGTCAATACGTGCCACGCTTTGGCGCACTTGCTCCTTGAGCACATCGAGTTTCCAATCGGCTGTCATGGGCGCATACTGGCTGGGTATGACATCATCGACACTGTGGTCGCCCTCGTGTAAGGCATCGTGTATCTCCTTAAATATCCAGGGGCGGCCAAAGGTGGCGCGGCCTACCATGACGGCATCTACCCCAAACTGCTCAAATGCCCCGACGGCACCTTGCGCCGAAGTGATGTCGCCATTACCTATAATGGGAATGCGCATGCGCGGATTGCGCTTGACCTCGCCTATCAAGCTCCAGTCGGCTTCGCCTGTGTACATCTGGGCACGGGTGCGCCCATGTATGGTGAGTGCCTGTATGCCGCAGTCCTGCAGTTGCTCGGCCAACGGCACTATTATTTTGTGCTCGGCGTCCCAGCCCAAACGGGTTTTGGCGGTGACGGGCACATCAACGGCATCAACCACTGCACGGGTTATTTCGAGCATGCGGGGCACGTCCTGCAACAAACCGGCACCAGCCCCCTTGCCTGCCACACGCTTGACGGGACAGCCAAAGTTGATGTCGAGCACATCGGGGTGGGCACGCTCCACTACTATCTGCGCAGCATCGCGCACAGCCACGGGGTCCTTGCCGTATATTTGTATGGCCACTGGGCGCTCGGCCTGGCACACGGTGAGTTTTTCGAGACTTTTGTTGACCATGCGCACCAAGGCATCGGCTGCCACAAATTCGGAATATACCATTGACGCACCAAGACGACGGCAAAGCAAACGGAAACCTATGTCGGTTACGTCCTCCATGGGGGCTAACACCACTGGGCGGTCGCCAAGGTCGAGCGTTCCTATTTTCATTTATATGTAGTTTGTAATTGGGGATTTCGTATATCTTTTTTAGGGTCACCGGCACGGTTCTAAGCAGCGGCCTGTGCAGCCTTGCCCGCACGGTGCAAAGGCATCAGGGCACCAGCCACAAGCAGCAGGGCTACTACAACGCGAATGGTTATGCTCCACCACGACGCGGGGGCATCGTCCTGGCCTAACGCCATGAGCACTACGGCCAACGTGTTGTTGGCGATGTGTGCCGGCAGGCACAAACGTAAATTGCCCGAACGCAAATAGTACAGGCCGAGCACAACGCCTATGATGAAAGCTGGTATGCCTTGTGTCACATTGCCGTGTACCAGGGCAAAGGCTAATGCGCCAATGGCTGCGGCGGCCCAACTAGGCACTTTGTGGCGGTAGAGGGTGCGCACAATGCCTACGCGGAAGACAAGCTCCTCACACACTGGCCCGACTATGCACAACAACAACCAGCACAAGGGGTTGCCGAGCATGCCTTGAAAGAGTGCCATGTCGGCATCGTTGTTCATGCCGAGGGTCGTGAGGGCGTGCGACAGGGCTATGGCCATCATCAACACGCCCAAAATGGCCGACAACACTTGCCACCAAGTAAGCTTGACGGGCACCACATCACGCTTGAGCTTGTGAAATTTGAATATGCCTAACAACTCCGGGCGCTCGATGGATTTGGCTCGCACGCCCTTTTCAAAACGGAAGAACCATAGCCACAGGCCTAACGCCAACAGCCCTTCGCCTACCAACATGGAGATGCCGGTGGCCATGGGCGAAACGGTAAGTTGGTCGATGGGATAACCGGTGCCCAACTTGTCGAGATTTGAAAACAATAATGCCCCAAGGCCCGTCACCAACTGAACGGCGACGAACAGTACCAACATAGTTATTGCTGTCATAAGTGTGTATTTAGTTTAGTTTTGTGTGTTGTTATTGCGGCATCGGTTGTCAGCTATTTACGTCGTCGAGCATGGCTCGTACCACATCGGCATCAATGGCAAGTTGCTTTTGCAGGGCTTCGATGCTGTCGAAACGGTGTTCGTCGCGCACGCGGCGGTAAAAGCTGAGTTTGAGATGGTGGCCGTAAAGGTCGCCGCCGTCATAGTCGAGCAAGTGGGCCTCGATGGTTTGGTCGCTGCCATTGTCGAGTGTCGGCCGCCAGCCTATGTTGACCATGGCTTTATAGCGGAAACCATCTATTTCGGCCCGTGCGGCATAAACACCGCGTCCGGGCACAAGTTGTTCGGCACAATCGGGACGGAGGTTGGCTGTGGGGTACCCCATGAGCGAACCAGCATGGCGGCCCTCAACCACGCTGCCCTCAAGCTGATAGGGACGGCCGAGGCAGGCTCGCGCCATCTCGACATTGCCCCCCGTAAGGAAACGGCGTGTGGCTGATGAACTGATGCGCAGCTCGTCGGTATCGAAGGGGCGCTCGCGCAACACGTCTATGCCGAGTTCCCTGCCATACTTTACGTAGTCTTTGTAACCGGCCGAAAGGTCGGAACCAAAATGGTGATCGTAGCCTATGAGCAGGCACTGCACGTTGAGTTCCTTTTTCAGCACCAGCTCCATAAACTCGCGCGAGGTGAGCATCGACATGGTGTGGTCGAAGTGCAACATGGCACAAGCAGCTAATCCCGTCTGTGCCAGCAGTTGCAACTTTTGCGCATTGGTGGTGAGCAGCTCTGGCCAATAGCGCGTTTGCGACAAGGCCAGGCGCGGGTGTTCCTCAAAGGTGATGACTATAGGCATGAGTCCACGGCGGGCTGCCTCGGCCTTTACTTGTTCTATCAAGTAGCAGTGACCGCGGTGCACACCGTCGAAAAAGCCTATGGCTGCGCAGCAACCTGTCGAATTATCAAGGTTGTGCTTGAACGAATGAAGTGTGTAATTTGCCATTTTCGTCAAAGTATTTTAGCCATTCGCTGTGGGCGGGGGCTACAAGGGCCTGCAAGCCGCATTGGCGCGCCGCCTCACAATTTACTTCGCTGTCGTCGAAAAACAAGATGTCGCCGGCGGGCACACCAATGCCCTCTGCCACTCTGGCAAATATTTCGGGGGCGGGTTTCTCTACGCCCAACTCGCACGACAAGAATATGTGTTCAAAAAAGTCTGTCACGTGCAAACCTTTGTAGCTGAACAGTGTGTCCTCGGCCATGCGCCAATGTATGCGGTTGGTATTGCTCAACAAGCACACGTGGTAGTGTTGCTTGATTTTGAGCAACATGTCGAGGCGGTCGGCCGGCACCGTGTCGAGATAACTCTGCCACGCTGCCACAAGGGCTTCGTCGGCCAAGTCGGCATGGCCGCTCAAGCGACGCAGTTCGTTGCAGAACTCGTGGGGGGTGATGCGACCCTGCTCAAGCTGGCTGAATATGCCTGACTGCTTGTAAGTGCCAAGGTACGGACGTATGTCGAAGCCTAAAGCATCGAATGCTGCCTCAACGCGCGGACGGTTGAGGTCAACAAGCACACCACCAAAGTCAAAGAGCAATATGGGATTATTCATTACCTGTCTTTACTATCTTATAAAGTTTGTCACTCGGGCGCACCTTCTCAGGCACAGGTATGGCCACACGCATGCCCTTGAGTGCCTTGTCCACATGGCCGTGGTCGCCATGTATGTCGGTAGCGGTCACGTAAAGTGCGCCGGTTGTTGGGCCTACAATGAGCAACTTTTCGCCCACCTCAAATTCGCCGGCTTCGATATAGAATTCGCCAACGCCAAGTTTTGAAAAGTATTTCTGACCCTTGCCAATATACTGTTTCTTTTCGGTAGCAGCCGAGCCGTACACATTGCTCCACTCGCCAAGTTTCTGACCGAGATAGTAGCCGTCCCAAAAACCGCGGTTGAACACCGACTTCAGCCGCTCGTCCCACTGGGCCACCTTGTCGGGCGTGAAGGTGCCGTCCTCTACTGCGGCAATGGCCTCTTTGTAGCACTGTACAACGGTGTAAACGTACTCGGCACTGCGAGCACGGCCCTCTATTTTGAACACGCGCACGCCGGCCTTCATCATTTGATCTATAAAACCAATGGTTTTGAGGTCTTTAGGACTCATGATGTACTTGTTGTCCACATCGAGTTCTATGCCTGTTTCGCGGTCGCGCACCGTATAACTGCGGCGGCATACTTGCATGCACTGCCCGCGGTTGGCCGAACGACCAAGATTGTCGAGCGAGAGGTAGCACTTGCCGCTCACTGCCATGCACAAAGCGCCATGGCAGAACATTTCTATGCGTATGGGCTGCCCCGAGGGTCCGCAAATATGGTCGCGCTCTATGGTCTCATGTATTTTGGCCACCTGCCCAAGGTTGAGTTCACGCGCCAAAACTGCCACATCGGCAAACTGGGCATAGAACTTCAGTGCCTCGGCATTTGATATGTTGAGTTGGGTAGACAGATGCACCTCCTGGCCTATGTGGTTGCAATAGCTCATCACTGCCACATCGCAGGCTATAATGGCTGAAATGCCTGCCTCGTGTGCCGCATCGCAAATGCGGTGCATGAGGTCAATGTCCTCATCATATATAATGGTGTTTACCGTCAGGTATGACTTTACGCCCTGTGCAGCACATTGTGCAGCTATGTCGCGCAAATCGTCAATAGTAAATTTGCTGGCACTGTGGGCACGCATATTAAGTGCTTCTATGCCAAAGTATATGGAGTCGGCACCGGCTTTGAGCGCAGCAGCCAAACTCTCGCGTGACCCCACCGGGGCCATTATTTCATATTTGTTCATTCGTTATTCTATGCTCGTACCTTCGTTTGTACCTATTTTATCGGCGCTGGTTATTACCACGCGCTTCACACCAGCCTTTACCGCCATCAAGCTGTTTTCTATCTTTGGCAACATACCGCCCGACACAATGCCGTCTGCCTTGAGTTGCTCAAACGTCTGGGGGGTGATGCGGCGTATCACGCTGGCCTCGTCATTGGCATCGGCCAGCACACCGGCGTGTTCAAAGCAGTAAACGAGCGTCACCTCGTAGTGCTGCGCCAAAGCCTTGGCTGTTTCGCCGGCTATGGTATCGGCATTGGTGTTGAGCAAATCACCCTCGCCATTGTGCGTGAGCGGGGCCATCACCGGGGTAATACCAGCATCTATGAGCAGTTGCAGACGGTCGGCGTCCACCTTGTCCACATCGCCCACATAGCCATAATCTATGCCGTTTTTCAACGGGCGTCTGTGCGAGCGTATCACATTCATGTCGGCGCCAGTCAGCCCGAGCGCATTCACGCCACAAGCTTGCAGTTTGGCCACCACATTTTTGTTGACCAGTCCGCCATACACCATCGTTACCACACGCAGCATCTCGGCATCGGTAATGCGACGACCGTCCACCATGCGAGTTTCCACGCCGAGTTGCGCCGCCACATCGGTGGCAGTACGTCCGCCACCATGCACCAGCACTTTCGGCCCTTCGAGTGCCGAGAAACGTTGCAAAAGTTGATTGAGAGTATCGGGCGCCTCAACAATTTTTCCGCCCACTTTTACTATTGTAAGATGCTGTTTCATACTGCAAAGGTAATCAATGCAGCCACCGCAAGCAAATATGAAACACAAAAAAAGAGTTAGAAAAAACGAGCGTTCACTTTTCTAACTCTTTTAAGAGCCTCTTGTCGGATTCGAACCAACGACCCCGAGATTACAAATCACGTGCTCTGGCCAACTGAGCTAAAGAGGCATTCATTTCGGCTCAACAGCGTTTATTTCTGTTTTGCGAGTGCAAAGGTAAGCATTTTCTCCGAACTACCAAACTTTTTCGGAAAGTTTTTTCGTTTATGACTAATATTAGCCCGCAGCCTCCATATCTCCACCCTATTTTTTGCATATTACTCTTTTAGTCCTTACCTTTGTCACCGAATCCACGCCGAGTGCATTCTTCATGTGATTGCACTATAGGGGTTGGGTTCCATATATGGAAAGGCGTTTATTTGCGCTTTGTTCTGAACGTGACCGAACTTCGCAACTTCAATCCCCGTTAAGAACAATGCAACAATAGATGCCCATTGGGTATGCATACTTTACCATAGGTATGATAGCCCTTATTGTATTCGTGCCCTATTTACGGCACGAATACTTTGGGCGTATTGTATCTATGCTCGCATATCGGCGTGGGTTTCTAAATGTTGCTTGTCCTCGGGGAAAGGCAATGCGAAGGCCTGGTTACGTGGGACAAGTGACAGATACAGACTCCCACGCTTTTTTTGTATATAGACGTGAACATTCATTTACTACCAATGCGAAAGTCGGGGAGTGGCTGGAGTGAAAAACTTTGTGTTATAATGGTTGAACGCAGATTAGTTTTCGAGCATTTAATGCGTGACGCATTTCATTGCGAAAGAGCAGATTTCTCTTTTGTTAATGCAGACTGCTATGATGCAGGTATTGAAAAGCACCCAGAGATTAAGGCCTATATGGTGTGTGCTTTGATAGCGTTAGCACGCAATGAAAATTATTCATCATTTTCATCAGAGCTGCTGAAGCTGGCAAAACTGATTGATGGAAGAAACAAATTCTCCAATGCAGATTTTGATTCGGCATTGGAACATGTAAAACAAATTATCCCAGAATTATGAAAAGCAAAGAGCAACTTATTAAGGAAGGCAATGACCTCCTTGCTTGTGTGAAGAAAGCATATGTACATGGAGTAGATATGCCACAAGCAGACGTGATGGACCAAGTCAACATTGATAAATTAAATGATTGGCATGAACAGGTAGAAGATTATGTTGAGAAGTATGGCTTAAATACTCAGCGTGACAGATTGGCTGATTGTTCCTGGATCGTCAACCATAGTCAAGTTAGTGTTGAACGCATAAAACGAATAATCAAGATACTTGAGGGCGTCGAATCAAAGTAAGATGAATGTGGCTACAGGACTTCTTGTTCTGTAATCACTTAAAACTCAAAATTATGAAGCAAACAATTACATTACTTTTAGCTATGTTTGTTTGCGCATTTACTTTTGCGCAGCAAACATCTTTGACTGTGGATAATCAAACACCAGGCTGGTTGTCAAGTAAAATCAATTTCGGAGATCAAGAGACCGTTGAAAACTTGAAAGTAACAGGTTATATGAATGCAACAGATTTCGATTTCTTGATGGATTTAAATAACAATCGTAAGTTACAAGGTGTTATAGATTTGTCTGAAGTAAATATAATCAAAGGGGGAAATGTAACAACTTGTAGTATAGAAAGAGATAACATGTTGGGAGATTATATATTCGGTTATAGTAAAAGATTACGGAAATTGATAACTCCAGAGAGTGCGGATTCAATGTCAATTAACTGCTTTTATTATACAGGAGGCTATGGCTATGGCACTTCGATTATAGATACATTGATAATTAATGGAAAAATGCAAAATGTTAGCAGTGATAGAGATGGTATATTGTATTTGAAACTCCCTGAGACAGCACAAGTATTTTGGCCAGAATATTATCATAATAGTTATTATGTAGGTGAAAAATATTATAAGAAGAAGACGTTAGTACTGCCTCCAAAGATTCGATATATATATCTTAATGGTGATGTGCGCATTCCTCGTATTATATGTTATGTAACAAATCCACAACAAATACAATTAAGATTTCGCGGAAGCGTTTATGCGAAAGTTATTTGTGACACTCTTTATATTCCAAAAGGTTGTACAAAGCCGACGGCAATACAAGCTAGTGTTGTTATCCAAATGATAGACGTAGAGAAGGTAACGTTGAATACTCATCGCACTAGTGTTCATGTGGGAGACGAGAACATTACACTAAGCACATCTTTATCTCCTTCAGATGCTATGAATAAACCATTAACATGGTATAGTACGGATGAAGAAGTTGCTATTGTTGATGGTGGAAAAATTGCAGGAAAAAAGTTTGGCTCGGCAAAAATCATTGTAGAAACCTACAATGGAAAACGTGATACTTGTGATGTTCATGTATATGAGCATACCACGGGTGTGCGTTTTGCTGACGGTAATCCACAGACAATCTATGTAGGTGACAATGTGCAGTTAAAAGCAGAAACATTGCCATTAGGAACATCTGATAATGCTATCTCTTGGAGTAGTTCTGATCCACAAATTGCTACGATTGATGCAATTACGGGACGTTTGACTGCATTGCAGCAGGGTACTTGTATAATTAAAGCTACATCTACAGATGGAAACTATGTATCTAGTCAAACTATGGGGGTTCTTCAGCATGTCACCAACGTGCGCTTGAACACACACTCGCACAACATGAACACAGGTGAAGAAATTCAGTTGCAATGCGCTGTTACACCTGCTAATGCTGATAATAAAGACGTGATTTGGAGTAGTTCTAATGATGAGATAGCATCGGTAGACCAAAGTGGTAAGGTAAAGGCTTTGAAGCGTGGCCAAGTAAAGATCGTAGCTACTTCAAAGGACGATAATAGCATATCAGATGTATGTGAACTTACCATTACGCAACTTGCTACGGCTATAGAACTCGATAAGCATGAAGCACGCTTAGCTATTGGCAATACCATTGCCTTGAATGTAAAAGTATCTCCGCAAGATGTGAACAACGATAAGGTAACGTGGAAATCTTCGGATAATGGCGTGGCACGAGTAAGCGACGATGGCATTGTAACTGCTGTAGGTAAAGGTACTGCTAAAATTACAGCTACAACTTCCGATGGCTCTTATCTGTCAGATGTGTGCGAAATAACAGTATGGCAACCTGTAACAAGTGTTTCGCTTGAAAAGCATGAATGTTCGATGAAGGTAGGTGAAACAACAACTTTACGTACTTCAATCTCGCCAAATGAAGCGGACAACAAAAACTTGGTGTGGACATCAAGTAATGAGAGTGTTGCAACCGTAGAAAACGGAGTTGTTACAGCCCATGCAAGTGGTAAAGCCCGCATAAGCGTAACAACGGCAGATGGATCCGAACTTTCTGATGATTGTGAGATAACGGTTTTTCAACCCGTGATAGGTGTAAACGTTGAACCGCGTACTTTGACTTTGAAATCAATCGGTGCTACCAAACAATTAACAGCCGATGTATTGCCTGAAAATGCAGACAATAGGAATGTAAAATGGAGTAGTGCCAATACTTCAGTTTGTCTTGTAATGGATAATGGTATGGTTGTTGCCGTAGGCGAGGGCTCTTCTGTGGTAACCGCTACAACCGTTGATGGCGGCTTCACGGATTTTTGCGTAGTAAACGTGGAGTTACCTGTAGACGATAAACGTCCTGTTACGGGGATCAGACTTGAACAGAATAGCGTGACACTTTCAAACATAGGGGAAACCGTAAAACTGAAAGCTACCGTGTTGCCTGCAGATGCTGACAATCCCAATATACAATGGGAAAGTTCAGATCGTACGGTTTGTTTGGTAATGAATGATGGTACGGTTGTGGCTATAGGCGCTGGCTCTGCCATTATTACAGCTACAACTGAGGATGGTTGCTTTTCTGCTCAATGCGTGGTGGTTGTGAAATCTGTGCCAACTGCTATTACAGAAACAAGTCGTGATGTAATAGTTGTCAAGGCTGAGAACCATTACATTTGTGTTGAGGGAATGTCCAAAGATGATAAGCTTCAAATATTCTCTGCAGATGGTACGAATGTTTATAGTGGTAAGGTTAGCAGAGTACATGTAGAGGCAGGAGTTTATCTTGTAAAGATTGGAAACGAGATTGTTAAGGTCATTGTAAAATAAGACTTTAGCTTTTGGGAAAAATCAAAATCGGCTGTACAAAGCATTGGCGCTTGTGTACAGCCGATTTTGCATAAGGATTGAGGGGAAGTTGTGGCGGAGCGTGATTGAAGACACACTCTCTTAAGGTCTATTCTGATTATCAACTCGAACGCTGCCTGCATGCTTCTCGCTAAATTCGCGGTTGATGTCGGCGAGCTCTTTGAGACCGAAGATGTAGTCGTAGTAGAGGTCGTCCATGTCGATGCCTTCACAGTCGGGACTGCCGGAGGAAAGGGATGTCTTGACTATTTCAATGCGCTCTTCTGTGGTGGTATCTTTGATTAGTAGACTTTTCATGTGGTTGATATTTTAGTTTTGAGTTTATCGTGTGTTTTGAGGTCATTAAGTTATAATATGACTCAAGTTTTTCCGCGAGACGAGGCTGCTGAAAAACCGACGCGGGACGCGTCGCCCCCATTAGTGGTAGCGTTTTGTGGTAGCGTTTTGTACTTGCGTTTAGTTGTAGCGTTTGTCGCTTGAAGAAACGCAAGCACTAATGGGGGCGACGCGTCTCGCGTCGGGATAGAGAAAGTGGAGAAAAATACGAAATCCACTAAATAATAGCTGCATCTTTTCCCGCTGGACGAGACTGCTGAAAAAAAATCCCGACGCGAGACGCGTCGCCCCCATTAGAGGTAGCGTTTAGAGGTAGCGCTTGGCGCTTGCGTCCGTTAGCATGTTTACGCTAAAAGAACCAAGAAAAAAAGGTGCACTTGTGGGCTTTTACCATACTACAATAACTTACACACCGAACATCTTACATCTTACACTAACACGCTGCAACTCATTGAGTATCAGCACCTTGCTTAGTGTAAGATGTTACAAAATCCACCTACACTCAACCTACACAACCTGCACGCTGCCACACGGCACAAGCACGGGAGGAGAACGTCACAGCATAAGGGAGCAGAAAAGTCTGTTGCTCCGACAGAATTCTCTACGTCCCTGTGCCGTATTATCAACTGCATACGTACAATCGGCTGCGCGGCAGCGGAGTTAGGCGTGTAAGATGTGTGCAGGGGAGTGTAAGATACTTTGAAATCATCTTACACTCTTGAAACCTCTGTATATCAACTTGTTACGCATAAAAAGTGTAAGATGGCAGTAAAAGTACACACACTCTTTTACAAGAGGGATGACGGGGAGGGGGCAAATATTTGTGTACAAATTGTACACTTTTTTTGTGGGGTGCAATGCCTCGGTGTTACCTTTGCAGCACTTTACTTTTGTACTAAACCAAATTGTATTGACAACCATGAAACGAATGCTTAACAAAATGCTGCGCTATGCCGATGCCATTGTGAAACGTGGCGTTGACAAACTGATAGAGGCTATCGGACATTGCGCGGAACCACAAAATGAAAAGACTGAAACACCCCTGCCGCAAAAACGCATGGACAACGACACTGACTGCGGTCTGACAGAACAGACTATTACCCCTATGGACGAACAATGCGACATTAGCTATAATGTGCTTGACCGCACGCCCGAGGTGCAATGGCGCGACCAGGCGGACAAAGGTTTTGCGCCCGTGAGCAAACTGGTGCGTAACACCATGGTGACCGCGCCATTCTACGGCGCAGAAAGTGATGAAGTCAGGAGAATGCGTGCTCCATGAGATTTGCCGCTAACGCGGAGAGCATAAGAACAAAAGGACATAAGGACAAAAGACATAACGTTTGTGTTAGCCGCTTAGCGCGGAAAACATAAGCAACAGAAGTTTACATAAGATACACAAAAGGCCGCTGCGCGGCTGGCCACGGACTAACGTCCGCGTGGCCAAAGAAACATAAGGGCTGACGCCGTAGCGAACCGCTAACGCGGAGAACATAAGAACATAAGAACAAAAGATATAACGTTTGTGTTAGCCGCTTAGCGCGGAAAAC
>ERZ1031897.657-NODE-657-length-12556-cov-60.566355_pt1 | contig 12556 bp, 7 predicted proteins | sample MGYA00517881_ERZ1031897 | MGnify/ENA primary metagenome ERZ1031897 (study PRJEB33719, sample SAMN04261280) | wastewater metagenome | biome: rural village; feature: human; material: feces | host: Homo sapiens | place: El Salvador | collected 2013-01-07 ... | reverse complement strand
CCTTGATAGCTACGCTGTGCTGGCTAGGGTCGGAGATAGAAAGACCGCAATAGTTTTTCACTTTAAAGGTTGTACCTCTATAACTCTTTAACGCTGTATAAGCTTGTTCGGTATGAGCAGCAGCTTTGATAGTGAGTTTCATCTGTGAATTAAATTTGTCTTTCAGAGAGCCGCTTGGAACAAGACTGTCTACGTATACACTCATATCGTAGAAGAGGTTGGGAGAGAAACCATCCAAAGGCTGTATGGAATCGAGCGGAACGGATGATGAGAGGGTATATTTGCTATTGATTTCCTTCATCACTTGGGCTAGATTATCCATCTGTCTGCAGTCGATGGCCGCCATGTTGCAGAATGGATCGCTACTATTCTTGTAGAAATTGACAACTCCGTTGACAAATCCTGAATAGTTAGGTGCTGAACTGTTGAGGTAGCTCCATTCGGTTTTGTATGGAACGCCGGCTCCCATTACTTCGCTACTTGAACTGATCATGAAATTAGTGACGTCTTTCAGTTCGTATGCAGTCTCTACATTGCCCATATAGCATGCATCGAAGAGAATGTACTGCATCTTGGTGCCGCTGAGTTTGATTCCTTCGACCAGGGTAGGAACATCGAGAGCGTTTTCTTCTAAACTCACGCTTCCGAAGAAACGGGTGACAGGTTTGTTGGGATCGGATCCAAACTGTATTCCGCTGAAATTGCCGGTAGCGGTAGGGTAGCTGGTGTTTCCTTTTTGGGCAAAACCGGCATTAGGTCTTGCCATATAGGGATAGTGAACCCAATCGCTCTTGTAGGTCCATCCGCAGCCATGAGCTCCGATGATGAGCGAATAATTCAGGGCTTCAGCACGGCGTTTCACCTCATTCAGAATTTCTGCAAATCCTTCTGCTGTAGTATATGTAGCTTCATCGTATGTCTTCAACGTGTCGCAGATGACGGCTTTCTTATTGCTGTCATACTGAAGATCTATAAGATAGCTCTTCCTGTAATTCTGGCTCATGAAGACCATTACACGCGAATTATTCAATCCTTTCTTGGCAACAATACCTTCGCAGATACTGTCAACGTTGTTTTCCAAAAAACCTGTGAGACCGGAAGTGTTGGTTCCACCCGTCCAAGGATAGAAGACGAAGATAGTCTGCTTATTGACGCTTTCTACATCAATAGCTTCATCGCCACAACTGGTGAAAGTTGCTGCTAGAGATAGCGTACATATAAATAAGGTGAAAAGCTTCTTGATCATAATTAAAAATGTTGAATGTTGAATGTTGAATGTTGAGTTGCAATCTTGCTAACGAATCAGCTTGACTAATTCAACATTCTACACTCAACATTCAACATTAAATATAATACTATTATTTCTTCTTGAGTTCCTCGATGGTTGCCTTGAGGGCAGCAATCTTCTCAACAGAGTCGCTTTCCTTCTTGCGCTCCAGGGCTACTACCTTCTCAGGTGCGTGAGCTACGAAGTTCTCATTGCTGAGCTTCTTGCGTACACCCATCAGGAAGCCTTCCAAGTGCTTGAGCTGAGCCTCTGCCTTCTCAATCTCGGCAGCTACGTCGATCAGGTCGCCCAATGGTACGGCAAACTCGTCGGTACCTACCATGAAGCTTGATGCATCGGCACTCTTCTCGGCGATGACCTCAATCTTATCAAGGTTCGCCATCTTCAGAGTTACGTCGTTGTAAGCCTCGAAATCGTTCTTGCCTACTACCTGGAGAGACAACTGCTCCTTCTGGGCAATGTTCTTCTGGTTGCGAACGGTACGAACACCGGCGATAATCTGCTTCACTGCCTCGATGTCGGCTGCCAACTTCTGCTCCTCGGCTGTAGGTGCAGGAATCTCCAGCTTCTCGCGCATGATGCTCTCGCCATCCTTGCGGTCGTAGATGTGCTGCCACAACTCCTCGGTGATGAATGGCATGAATGGATGCAACATCTTCAGGAGGGCATCGAAGAAACGGAGGGTAGCATCGTAGCTCTTCTGGTCGATAGGCTGGCCGTAAGCTGGCTTCACCATCTCCAGGTACCAAGATGAGAACTCATCCCAGAACAGCTTATATACAGTCATCAATGCCTCAGAGATACGGTAGTCCTTAAACTGCTTCTGCATCTCCTCGTTCACCTCCTTGAGCTTGGCATCAAACCACTTCACGGCGATTTCTGCACTCTTAGGCTGCTCGATATCTGCAGTCTCCCAACCCTTCACGAGGCGGAAGGCATTCCAGATCTTATTGTTGAAGTTACGTCCCTGCTCGCAAAGGCTCTCGTCGAAGAGGATGTCGTTGCCCGCTGGAGCACTGAGCATCATACCCATACGAACACCATCGGCACCAAACTTGTCAATCAGAACCAATGGGTCTGGTGAGTTGCCGAGACTCTTGCTCATCTTGCGGCCGAGCTTATCGCGAACGATACCTGTGAAATATACGTGCTTGAATGGCATCTTGCCACGATACTCGTAGCCAGCCATGATCATACGTGCTACCCAGAAGAAGATGATGTCCGGACCCGTTACGAGGTCGGAAGTAGGGTAGTAGTAGTTGATCTCCTCGTTGTCTGGATGCTCGATGCCATCAAACAGAGAGATAGGCCACAACCATGAAGAGAACCAGGTGTCGAGGCAGTCGCTCTCCTGCTCAAGATCCTCAGCCTTGATGTTGGCATTCTTCTCCTGAGCGAGTTTCAGAGCCTCCTCTGCAGTCTCAGCTACCACGAAATCCTTCTTGCCGGCATTGTCGAAGTAGTAGGCTGGGATGCGGTGACCCCACCAGAGCTGACGGCTGATACACCAGTCCTTGATGTTCTCCAACCAGTGGCGATAGGTGTTCTTATACTTCTTAGGGTAGAACTCGATATCATCGTCCATTACTGGAGGAAGGGCGATGTCGGCAAAGTGCTGCATCTTGAGGAACCACTGTGTAGAGAGCTTTGGCTCGATAGGCACATTGGTACGCTCAGAGAAGCCCACCTTATTATTATAGTCCTCAATCTTCTCCATCAAACCGGCGTTCTGAAGGTCGATGGAAATCTGCTTGCGCACGTCCATGCGGTCCATACCTACATAGAGACCTGCTGCCTCGCTGATGGTACCGTTGTCGTTGAAGATATCGATGGTTTCCAAACCGTGCTTCAAACCGAGGGCGTGGTCGTTGATATCGTGAGCTGGAGTTACCTTCAAGCAACCGGTACCGAACTCGATATCTACGTATGTATCCTCGATGACAGGAATCTCGCGGTTTACGAGAGGCACGATAACGTGCTTACCCTTCAGCCAGGTATTCTTCTTATCCTCTGGGTTGATACACATGGCAGAGTCGCCCATGATGGTCTCAGGACGGGTTGTTGCTACTACTGCATAGTAACCCTTCTCATCCTTGTGCATCACGTTCTCCTCATCCACCTGCTGGCAGTCCTGCTCTACTACATAATACTTCAAGTGGTAGAGCTTAGAGTGCTCGTCCTTGTAGATAACCTCCTCGTCAGAGAGCGCAGTCTGAGCCTTAGGGTCCCAGTTAACCATGCGCACGCCACGATAGATGAGACCCTTCTTGTAAAGGTCGCAGAATACGTGGATGACGGCACGAGAGCGGGTCTCGTCCATGGTGAATGCTGTGCGGTCCCAGTCGCAGCTGGCACCGAGCTTGCGGAGCTGCTTGAGGATGATGCCACCGTGCTCGTGAGTCCAGTCCCAAGCATGCTTGAGGAACTCATCGCGAGTAAGGTCGGTCTTCTTGATGCCCTGCTGAGCGAGGCGGTTAACCACCTTAGCCTCGGTAGCGATACTGGCGTGGTCGGTACCTGGTACCCAGCAAGCGTTCTTGCCCTCCATGCGAGCACGGCGAACGAGAATATCCTGGATAGTATTGTTGAGCATGTGTCCCATGTGGAGCACACCCGTTACGTTTGGTGGAGGGATAACCACTGTATAAGGTTCACGACCATCTGGCTTAGAGCTGAAAAGCTTGTTGTCGAGCCAGTACTGATACCATTTACTTTCCACTGCTTGTGGATCGTATTTACTTGCTAATTCCATTGTTTATATCTAATTTTTATTCTTTTTCTTTCTTTTTCTTTAAAAAACGGTGCAAAGATACTAATTTTTGGGCGAAAAATACTATCTTTGCATCAAAATTATTAATTTTTGCACAAAACGATGGTTAGTAATACAGGAAAAGGACATACGAAAGAAGAAAAACTGGCGGCGTTCAGCCGCTTGCTGGATGTGCAGGACCGTTTGCGCCTGCAGTGTCCATGGGATAAGAAGCAGACATTTGAGAGTCTTCGTCCGAATACCATCGAGGAGACTTTCGAGCTTTGTGACGCCTTGATGAAGCGCGATTACAAGGATATCAAGAAGGAGTTGGGCGATGTGTTGGAGCACGTGATGTTCTATAGCATCATCGGCAGAGAAGACGGCGAGTTCGATATTTGCGATGTCTGCAATCAGGAGGCAGATAAACTGATGTTCCGCCATCCTTTCATCAACTGGAAGGAGGAAGGAAATTGGACGGTTTCGAATCCTGATATGTATATCAACGATGAGGGACAGGTGGTATATAGAGAGTCTGAAGAAGCAGAAACCGGGAAGGCTGGAACTGCCAGTTCGGAAGAAACCTTGGCTCTTGGCGCCAGCAAGCCGAAAACTGCTACTTCTGTTGAGAAAACCTGGGAACAGATCAAGCAGCAGGAGAAGGATGGAAATGAGCGGGTGTTGAGCGGTGTCCCTAATTCTCTTCCGTCTCTTATCAAGGCTTATCGCATTCAGGACAAGGCTAGAAATGTAGGCTTCGACTGGAAAGAAAAAGAAGATGTGTGGGACAAAGTGCAGGAGGAACTGGAAGAACTCAAGGTGGAACTGGCTAAAGGCGACAAAGAGAATTCTACCCGGGAATTGGGCGATTTCATCTTCTCAGTAATCAATGCAGCACGTCTCTATAAACTCAATCCGGATAATGCGCTGGAGAAAACCAACCAGAAGTTTATCCGCCGTTTCAACTACGTAGAAGATCATAGCTTAAAGCAAGGTAAAAACTTGAAAGATATGAGCTTAGAAGAAATGGATAAACTATGGAATGAAGCAAAACTTCAGGAGAAAAAGGATGATAAATAACGGTGAATCAGATAATCTTATCGACTCATCAATATAATAATAAAAACTAAAGTGTTATGAAGAAATTAGTTTATGTAACAATAGCTTTGGTGGCGCTTTTCGCTGCCAACAGTTGTAAGAACAAAAATAATGTTCCTGTTATCAGTGCAGCAGATTCGGTAGAGGTAGAGGATGCAATGAACGATTCTACCATCTATGGTGTATGCGGTGAGGGAACCTCTATGCATAGCCTGGAGCTGATTTCTGATGATGGTGACACCCTTTCGGTGTTTATTGACGATGAGAATCCTGATGTTGTTCAGGGAGGATTGCTGGCTGGCGACCGTATTGCTCTTATCGGTTATAAGGCAGAGGATGGAGAGATGATAGCCCAGAAGATTATCAACCTGACATCCCTCTTGGGTAAATGGACTTCTCTGGATAAGAATTTTGATATCTTGGAAGGTGGAGAGGTGAAGAACAATGTGAAGGCTGAAACTAATCCTTGGACTAGCTGGAAGATACTCAATGGTAAACTTTTGCTGAATAAGGATACTTTTGCCATTGACAAGTTGGGTTCTGACAGTCTTATGTTGGAGAACACTCAGGGTATCTTTGTTTTCAAGCGCCAAGAGTAAGGTCATCATGTTGAACCTGTAAATTATGATTTAGTTTTGGAACCATTTAAAGTACATATTTTGGGGTGTGGCAGTGCTTTGCCCACCCTTCAGCATAGTGCCTCGGCCCAGATTATTGAGATGCGTGGCAAATGCTTTATGATGGATTGTGGAGAGGGTGCCCAGATGCAGTTCCGTCGCACTCATGTTCACTTTGCTAAGATAAATGCTATCTTTATTTCGCACCTTCATGGTGACCATTGCTTTGGCTTGCTGGGACTTCTTTCTACCTTAGGTATGCTGGGTAGAACGGCTAAGTTAAAGGTGTATGCGCCAGAAAGTTACGGAGATTTGTTTAAGCGTCAGATTGATTTCTTTATGCAGGGAATGGAATATGAAATCGAATTTGTTCCTGTAGATACCGAGAAGTCGCAAGTAGTATATGAAGATCATTCTGTAACCGTAGAAACCATTCCTCTGCAGCATCGTGTGCCTTGTTGTGGGTACATCTTCAGAGAGAAACCGACATTGCCTCATATCCGTCGTGATATGATAGATTATTACGAGATTCCTGTAAGCCAGATTAATAACATCAAGAATGGAGCTGACTGGACAACAAAGGAGGGGGATGTAATACCTAATGCCAGATTGGTAATGCCTGCCGCTACTCCCCGCAGTTATGCTTATTGCAGTGATACCCGGTTTGTTCCGGGGTTGGCAGAAAAGGTAAAGGGGGTTACGGTGCTATATCATGAGAGTACCTATACTTCGGAGAATGAGGACAGGGCTAAACTCTATTATCACAGTACGGCTCGACAGGCTGCAACTATAGCCAGAAATGCGGGTGTAGGCAAACTTCTTCTGGGACATTATAGTGCAAGATATAATAATGAAGAGGTATTGTTGAATGAAGCTAAAGAGGTGTTTACGGAAAGTTATCTTACTCAGGAAGGTAAAGTGTTCTCTATAGAATAATGTAGAAATATAAAAAAAAGTGCCTTGCATCAAAAAAAAGTTCATTTTTGATGCAAGGTTTTCTCTTTATATCGTTTAATCTTTAAAAAGGATTTGAAATTGGAATCGGAAAAGAAACTCTTAGACGACATCAATAGCGGCAGTCGGGCAGCCATGCACAGATTGTACGAACGCTATGTAGGGTATGCCATGGCCGTAGCGCTAAGGTATGTCCCTATGCGCGATGATGCTGAAGATGTAGTGCAAGATAGTTTTATAAAAGTCTTTTCCGGCATTTCAAAGTTTGAATATCGGGGTGAGGGCGCTCTTCAGGCTTGGCTCTTGCGGATAGTGACAAATGAAGCTGTCAACTTTGTAAGGCAGCAAAAGCGCTTCACTATCGTGGACGAAGTTCCCGATGATATTGAGGATGAAGAGCCTGAAGTAGAAAGAGTTCCGCCTGCAGAACTGACAAGAATGATAGGAGAATTGCCTGATGGGTACAGACTGGTTCTTAACATGTTTGTTTTTGAACAGAAAAGCCATAAAGAAATTGCACAGCTGTTAGGCATCAAAGAAAGCAGTTCTGCTTCACAATATTTGCGGGCGAAAAAGCTGTTGGGCAAAAAGGTGAAAGATTATCTGAGCCAGGCAGATTGTAGTGATAATAAAGAGTTGAATCATATAAATGAGAAAAGTAATGAGTAACGATTGGACAAATAAACTTCGAGATCAGTTGGCTGACTACCAAGAGCCTGTCAGCCACGACTTGTGGGCTGAGATAGAACAATCGCTTGCTCAGTCTAAAAAGGTTGGTGATGAGGAAACTGATGTAAAGAAGAGACCACAGACTCGTTATGTTGTCTTGAAAAGATGGTCAGTAGCTGCAGCTATTGCTTTATTGGGAGTAGGAGGCAGTTATGTTTATCTGCATGATGATGAACCGGGACAGGCTAACTTAGCTGTTCAGAGTTCTTTCTCTACAGCATCAGGTTCAAGCAGGACTTCTTCTGCTGTCCGTGCAGAAGCACAATCGGCAGGAAGTAAAAATGCTATCTTGCTTGCAGAAAACAATGCATCTGCACATCAGGTGAATCGCCATTCATCGGGGCGTCAATTGAACCATAGTAAACCTTCTGTCTCTTTCCAGGAGCGGACTGTTGCTGCTGATAATGAAGTAATGCTTGCAGCAGAGGTAGAAATGCCAGAACAGTCTGTTAATGCAGAGGTAAATGGTCGGGAATTATCTGTTTTGCAAAAGCAAAATGAGGATTCTGAAAGACAAATGACCGTTTCTTCTAATCATGCAACCAAGCCGTTGGAAGCAGATGGTGGGCAGAAACTTTATGCTGGCAGGGCGCAGGATGGTCATTTTGAACGCAGTTATAAGGACAAGTATGAACAGAACTGGACCATGAACCTGTATGCAGAGAATGTAAGTCTGGGCTCTGGCGGTGATGGAATGTCAAACGGCATGTATGCATCTTCAGATCCTCTTGCTGGTGGCGGCTTTGCTGATCATGGTGTTTTCCTGGCTGCTGCTTCTCCTTTAAGATATGCAATACCGAAATATGTTGAAGCGAAACATCATGCTCCTTTGGCTATAGGTGCTCAGGTTGGTATCGGACTTGCGCCTCGTTTGTCTTTGAGTACCGGTGTCGTTTATACGCGTGTTGCTTCTGATTTCAAATCTTATGGTGTTTCAGAATTTGATACACATCAGGTTTTGCATTATGTGGGTGTTCCACTTGGTTTAAACTATGAGGTTTGGAGCACGGGAGGCTTTCATGCGTACGTAATGGTGGGTGGAGAAGCCGATTTCAACGTAAAGAATGATACAAAGGTTTCTGGTCATAAAGAGGACGTGAAACGTGATGGCGTTCAGTTCTCGGGTAAGGCTTCGCTTGGTGCACAGTATGATGTTACACCACAAGTGGGCTTCTATATTGAGCCAGGTGCAAAATATTATTTTGATAATGGCAGCGAAATAGAAAATACGTTTAAAGATAAGAAGTGGAATTTTAATCTCCAGTTCGGACTCCGTATTAATCTGAAATAGTGTTTGAGTCCAATTATTAATAAATATATGTACGAACTACATTTCATTTTATAACATTACATACGAGAAAAGGAAAGGGCAGTCTGCGTGATGCATGGCTGCCCTTTATTGCTTCCCGTTTTTCTTATTTATTCAATAATTTTTCGCTCATATTGAGAGCGGCCTTTCTGCCGTCTCCCATGGCAAGAATTACTGTGGCTCCTCCTCGTACGATATCGCCGCCAGCGTAGATTTCTTCGATGGAACTCTGCATCTGGTCGTTTACGGCAATGGTGTTCTTCCGGCCGAGTTCCAAGCCTTCGATACTCTGTGGAACGAGTGGATTAGGACTTACTCCTACGGCAACAATTACCTGGTCGCACTCCAGCGTGATGGTCTCGCCTGTAGCTTCAGGACGACGACGGCCGCTGGCATCAGGTTCGCCAAGCTTCATCACATCGAGAACTACAGCCTTTACTGCGCCCTTATCGTCTGCCTCATATTCTTTAGGATTGTGCAATGTAAAGAAGTTGATTCCTTCTTCCTTGGCATGCTTCACCTCTTCGAGTCGGGCAGGCATTTCTGCCTCCGAACGGCGATATACCAAGGTTACGTCTGCTCCGAGTCGTTTTGCAGTACGGCAACTGTCCATAGCTGTGTTTCCGCCGCCTACAACAACCACCTTCTTACCCAAGTTGATAGGGGTGTCGCTATGAGGATTGGCTGCATCCATCAGGTTTACACGGGTAAGATATTCGTTAGAAGACATGATGTTCAAGGCATTCTCTCCAGGAATATTCATGAAGTTTGGCAGACCCGCACCTGAGCCAACGAAGATTCCCTTGAATCCTTGTTTTTCCAGATCTTTTACCGAAATGGTCTTGCCTACGATGCAGTCTGTAATAAACTTTACGCCCATCTTCTGAAGATTCTCAATTTCTACATCTACGATAGCATTAGGCAAACGGAATTCAGGAATGCCATATTTCAATACACCGCCAATCTCGTGTAATGCTTCAAAGACGGTAACGTCGAATCCCTTCTTTGCCATATCGCCTGCAAAACTCAATCCGGAAGGTCCTGAACCAACTACGCCTATCTTGATGCCATTAGGTTCATCGCACTTTGGTACAGAGATGTTTCCACTCTGGCGTTCGTAATCGGCAGCAAAACGCTCCAGATATCCGATAGCTACAGCAGGCTCGTTCATCTTGAGATGTACACACTTGCTTTCACATTGCTTTTCCTGTGGACAAACTCGTCCGCAAACGGCTGGTAGGGCAGAGGTGTTCTTTAAAACCTTGGCTGCGGCAAGGAACTGGCCTCGCTCAATATTCTTGATGAAGGAAGGAATGTTGATGCTTACCGGACAACCTTCCATACAGGTAGGTTTAGGACAGTCGAGACAGCGCTTGGCTTCGGTCAAAGCCATTTCCTTGGTTAAACCGATATTTACCTCTTCCGTACGGGTTGTGGCACGATAAAGAGGGTCAAGTTCTGGCATCTTTACGCGCTCTATAGCTGTACGTTCTTTTGCTTTCATCGAAGCGCGTAACTCCTTGCGCCACTCAGCGTTACGGTCGGTCAACTCTTCGATGCTTGCATCTGTAGGTTCTACGTCCATGATTACATCCGTAGTTTCTTTCTTCTTTCCTGCGTCTACAGTTGCAAGGTGCTCTTCGAAGTGTTCCATCTCTTCGCGTTCAACATCCTTGAAAGTGCCCATGCGCTTGAACATCTCGTCCCAATCTACCTGGGCGCCGTCAAATTCAGGACCGTCGATGCAGACAAACTTGGTCTTGCCACCGATGGTCAGGCGGCAGGCACCGCACATACCGGTTCCATCCACCATGATGGTATTGAGCGAAACGTCTGTGGAAAGATTGTATTTCTGGGTCAGGAGACAGCAGAACTTCATCATGATAGGAGGACCGATGGCGAAAACCTTATCGATATGCTCCTGATTGATAAACTTCTCGATTCCTACGGTTACAACACCCTTCTCGCCGTAACTTCCGTCATCGGTCATGATGATGAGTTCATCGCTAGATGCACGCACTTCATCTTCCATAATCACGAGGTCTTTGTTCCTACCCGCAATTACGGAAAGGACTCTGTTTCCTGCGGCTTTCAGTGCCTTGATGATAGGGAGCATAGGAGCTACGCCTACACCACCTCCGGCACAAATGACTGTTCCGAAGTTCTCGATATGTGTAGGATTTCCAAGTGGTCCCACTACATCGTGAATCTCATCGCCTTCATTCAATGCACAGAGTTTGGTAGATGAAAGACCTACCTTCTGCACAACCAGTGTGATGGTTCCTTTCTCAATGTCAGCATCTGCGATGGTCAGTGGCATGCGCTCGCTGTTGTTGTCTACACGGATGATAACAAAGTTACCTGCCTTTCGGCTCTTGGCTATAAGTGGTGCTTCTACATCGAAGCGGAATACTTTCTCTGAGTATTGTACTTTCTTGATAATCTTGTTCATGGGCTATTAAAATTCTTAATGCTGATATATTAATATTTCTGGTTAGCTGTTTAGAGTTTGCTTCATGGTACATAAAAATGCAAAAGGATAACATCGGCTACCTTTGTGGCAGTCGAAGTTATCCTCGTACAATATATGTTATTTTTGTTTTTCGAATGTTTTGTATAATCGAGAAAAACTGAAAGTCTTACCGATACTTCAAATTAATCGAAATTTTTGTCATCAAGCATCTCGAAACCGCAATATGGAACCAATACCTTAGGTACGCGGATTCCTTCTGGGGTCTGATTGTTCTCCAAGATGGTTGCTACGATACGTGGCAAAGCAAGTGCTGAACCATTCAATGTGTGGCAAAGTTCAATCTTCTTGTCATCTGTATGGCGATAGCGGCAGTGGAGACGGTTAGCCTGGTAGCTCTCGAAGTTAGATACTGATGAAACTTCCAACCAGCGACCCTGTGCAGCACTCCATGTCTCGAAGTCGTAGCAGATAGAAGAGGTGAAGCTCATATCACCACCGCAGAGACGGAGGATATGGTATGGTAATTCCAACTTCTTCAAAAGACCTTCAACATGGTCGAGCATCTCGTTCAAACTCTCGTAAGAGTGACCTGGCTTATCGATGCGAACAATCTCTACCTTGTCGAACTGGTGCAGGCGGTTCAAACCGCGAACGTCCTTACCATAGCTACCTGCTTCACGACGGAAACAAGCTGAGTAAGCACAACGCTTGATAGGGAGATCTTTCTCATCGAGAATAACATCGCGGAAGATGTTGGTTACAGGAACCTCAGCAGTAGGGATAAGGAAGAGATTATCCAGATTAGCATGATACATCTGACCTTCCTTGTCTGGCAACTGACCGGTACCACGACCAGAGTCCTCGTTTACTACGTAAGGAGGCTGAATCTCCAGATATCCGCTCTTGCGAGCCTCATCGAGGAAGAATGCCTCAAGCGCACGCTGGAAACGAGCCATCTTGCCGATATATACAGGGAAACCTGCGCCAGTAATCTTAACGCCGAGGTCGAAGTCTACAAGATTATACTTCTTCAAGAGATCCCAATGGCAGAGAGCATCCTCGCCGAGGTTTGGCTTTTCGCCGCCTTCTTTCACAACAACGTTGTCGGCTGCGTCCTTACCTTCAGGAACCTGCTCGCAAGGGATGTTAGGAATTTCGAGCAACTGGTTGGTCATATCGTTCTGTGCTTTCTCCATGATCTCTTCAAGAGCCTTAGCGTCTGCCTTGAGCATAGCTACCTGAGCCTTTGCGCTCTCAGCTTCCTCTTTCTTACCTTCCTTCATAAGGGCACCAATCTGCTTGGCAAACTGGTTAGCCTGCTGCTTGTTGTTATCCAACT
>ERZ1031897.656-NODE-656-length-12558-cov-17.606734_pt1 | contig 12558 bp, 13 predicted proteins | sample MGYA00517881_ERZ1031897 | MGnify/ENA primary metagenome ERZ1031897 (study PRJEB33719, sample SAMN04261280) | wastewater metagenome | biome: rural village; feature: human; material: feces | host: Homo sapiens | place: El Salvador | collected 2013-01-07 ... | reverse complement strand
TGGCTTCCGCCTTCATCGAGGCATTCTGCACATTGAGCCAGGATCAGCTTCAGATTAAGAGCTGGCAGGAGTACGAGTAATCTCACGCAAGGATTTACCCACACGCCCTGAAAGGGCAGAAGCTCCTAGCCCAGGGCAGCGCCCTGGGTTAGATAACAATCAGCAAGGTCGCCCTGAAAGGGCAAAAGCTTTGAATGCAAGAAGCTTTTGCTCTTTCAGGGCGACCTTTTTTGCGGAATATTTTATTCCCGGCAATGAGAAAAAGAAGCAGAAATGATGGCTATCTCATTATTTTATTGTACCTTTGCAAACAGAAATAAGAATAAAGAATGATAGTTTGTATAGCAGAGAAACCTAGCGTGGCTAAGGACATCGCCCGAATTATCGGGGCTACGTCGGCGCGCGACGGTTATATGGAAGGTAATGGTTACCAAGTAACATGGACTTTCGGCCACCTTTGTGAGCTGAAAGAACCGGATGATTATACTCCGATGTGGAAACATTGGAGCCTTGCGGCGTTGCCGATGATTCCACAGCGATTCGGCATCAAGCTCATCAACGATGAAGGCATCAAGAAGCAGTTTGCCACCATCGAAAAACTGATGCAGGCTGCCGACAGCATCATCAACTGCGGTGACGCCGGACAGGAAGGAGAGCTCATCCAGAGATGGGTGATGCAGAAGGCGCAGGCGAAATGCCCGGTCAAGAGACTGTGGATTTCATCCATGACCGATGAAGCCATCAAGCAGGGTTTCCAGGAACTGAAAGACCAGGGGGAATATCAGTCGCTCTATCTTGCCGGACTTTCCCGTGCCATCGGCGACTGGATTCTCGGTATGAACGCCACCCGACTTTACACATTGAAATACGGTCAGAACCGACAGGTGCTCAGCATCGGCCGGGTGCAGACCCCTACCCTTGCCCTCATCGTAAACCGCCAGAAGGAAATCGACAACTTCGTTTCCGAACCTTACTGGGTACTCGCCACCATCTATCGCGACACCCAGTTTACGGCTACCAGTGGAAAGTTTACCAGCAAGGAGGAAGGCGAGAAGGCTTTCAGCACCATCGCCGGAAAACCCTTCACCGTTACGGATGTAAGCAAGAAGAAGGGAAACGAGGCGCCGCCTCATCTCTACGACCTCACCTCGCTGCAGGTGGATTGCAACAAGAAGTTTGCCTACTCTGCCGATATTACACTGAAGCTCATCCAGAGTCTCTACGAGAAGAAGTACACCACTTATCCTCGTGTAGATACCCAGTTCCTGACAGACGATATCTATCCGAAATGTCCGCAGATTCTGAACGGAGTAAGTCAGGCAAAGATCATGAGTCAGCAGAAATACCTCCCGCTCATCCAGCAGCTCGCAACAATCAGCAAGAAATTGCCGAAGAGCAAGAAGGTTTTCGATAATAGCAAGGTAACCGACCACCACGCCATCATCCCAACCGGTGTTCCGCCAACCGGACTCACCGATATGGAGGCAAACGTGTATGATCTCATCGCCAAGCGATTCATCAGCGTGTTCTATCCGGATTGTAAGTTCTCTACCACCACCGTATTGGGCGAGGTCATCAACGAAGACGGACCAAAACCGGAAAAGATAGAGTTCAAGGTGAGCGGTAAGGAAATTCTGGAACCGGGCTGGCGAGTAGTCTATGCCAAGGATGCGAAGAATGCCGATGACGACGATGCAGATAACGCCAACGGAAACGATGGCGGAAATGCAGGAGACGGAAACGGAAACGGCGCCAAGAAAGAAGTGGTAGAAGAAAGAACCCTCCCTTCTTTCGTAAAAGGCGAATCGGGCGACCATCAGCCTACCCTGACGGAGAAATGGACCACGCCACCGAAGTATTACACCGAGGCTACCCTGCTCCGTGCGATGGAGACAGCGGGTAAATTCGTGGAAGACGAGGAACTTCGTGCTGCCTTGAAGGAGAACGGCATCGGCCGTCCATCATCACGTGCCGGCATCATCGAGACTCTCTTCAAGCGCCACTACATCCGCCGCCAGCGCAAGAACCTGATGGCAACTCCAACAGGTATCGAACTCATCGACACCATCCACGAGGAACTCCTGAAGAGCTGTGAGCTGACCGGTATCTGGGAGAAGAAGCTCCGAGACATCGAGCACAAAACCTACGACCCTGCCGAATTCATCAATGGTTTGAAAGAGCAGATTAACCAGATTGTCATCGATGTCTTATCGGATAACAGCAGCCGAAGAGTCACCATCATGACGGAGGAAGATCTCAAGAAAAAACCGGAAAAGAAGAAAACGACGGCAAAGAAGGCTGAAGCAAAGAAGGCACCAGCCAAGAAGAAGGAAGAAGCCGACCCAATGGTAGGCAAGCCATGCCCGCTCTGCGGCAAGGGCGTCATCATCAAGGGCAAGACCGCCTACGGTTGCAGCAACTGGAAATCAGGCTGCCAATACCGCCAGCCATTCTCGCAGATGTAATTTTCCGGAAATATATCCAGACAATAAAGCCCTAATTATAATAATTACGAATCCCGTTCGTTATTATCATAATTAGGGTTTTCTATTTCTAAATGATATGAAGCAAATAAGATTTTATCAAATCATAACAGCCGTCTGTTGCCTCCTCCTGATCAGTTGCGGCATCGACAAGAACCTGAAGAAGGGAGAAAAGTTCCTGGCTTTGGGCGAATACTACGATGCTGCCGACCAGTTTAAGCAGGCTTACACCAAAACGCCTTCCAAGGAACGTGCCAGCCGTGGCAAGATAGCTCTGAAGATGGCTCGCTGCTACGACAAGATCAACTCCACCCCCAAGGCGATTGCCGCCTATCGCAACGCCGTGCGCTACAACCAGGCTTCCATCGACGACCGCCTGGCTTACGCCCGTCTGCTCCTGAAAAACGGAGAATACAAGCAGGCGGAAAAGGAATTCAGAATCCTCGTTGATTCGCTTCCCGACAATGTGCTTGCCCGAAACGGCTTGAAATCGGCACAGCTCGCCCCTACCTGGAAGAAGGAAGGAAGCCGATATAAGGTGAAGAAGATGGATGTGTTCAACTCCCGAAGAGACGATTATTCGCCGATGCTTCTGGGTGATGAGGCCGACCAGATCTATTTCACTTCAACCCGTAACGAGGCGCAGGGCGATGAACTCAGCGGAATCACCGGCACCAAGGCAGGCGACATTTTCCTTTCAGAAAAGGATGACAAGGGAAAATGGAGCAAACCGGAAGCCATCGCCTCGGGCCTCAACACCGCCTACGACGAGGGTGCCTGCTGCTTCGCTCCCGACGGCAGGGAGATGTATCTCACGCAATGCGTCACCGATGCATCTGCTCCCCGATTCGCCCAAATCGTCACCTCCAGCCGCTCGGATGCGGCATGGGGAAAGCCGAATCCGCTGGAACTCACCAAGGATACCCTGAGCACCTACGCCCATCCGGCTGTCAGTCCGGATGGCGAATGGCTCTATTTCGTATCAGATATGCCGGGCGGCGTAGGCGGATACGACATCTGGCGTGTGCGCATCACCGCTGCCGGACTGGGTGGTGTGGAAAACCTCGGCGAACCCATCAATACTCCGGGCGACGAGATGTTCCCTACCTTCCGTCCTAACGGCGACCTCTATTTCAGCAGCAATGGTCATGTGGGCATGGGTGGTCTCGACGTCTACATCGCCAAGGTGGATAAGAAAACCAAGCAATACAAGGTAACCCATCCCGGCTATCCGCTGAATTCAGAAGCCGATGATTTCGGAATGACCTTCGAAGGTCCGCACAACCGCGGTTTCTTCTCATCTAATAGAAAGGATGGACGCGGCTACGACCACATCTATTCCTTCGAGAATCCGGAGATTGTTACCACCATGAAGGGTTGGGTTTACGAGATGGATGGCTACGAGTTGCCTGCCGCCCAGGTTACGGTGGTAGGAAACGACGGAACCTACAAGAAGTTGCCGGTGAAGAGCGATGGTTCCTTCACCATGCCTATCAACACCAAGGTAGATTATCTGGTGATGGCATCCTGCAAGGGATTCCTCAACCACAAGGAGGAGCTGCGCGTGGATTCGGCGAAGGAAAGCAAGGAGTACGTACTCCAGTTCCCGTTGGCTTCCATCACCGCCCCTGTGCTCATCGACAACATCTTCTACGATTTCGACAAGGCTACGCTGACACCAGCCAGCACCAAGTCGCTCGACGAACTGGTGGGACTACTCAAGGAGAATCCTAACGTTACTATCGAACTGAGTGCGCATTGCGACTATAAGGGCAATGCCGAATACAACAAGCGATTGTCTCAGCGCCGTGCCCAGTCGGTGGTCAACTATCTGATAGCCCACGGCATTAAGAAGGAGCGTCTTACCCCTGTGGGCTATGGCAAGGAGCGACCAAAGAAGGTTCGCAAGAAACTCACCGAGAAATATCCTTGGCTCAAGGAGGGCGATGAGCTTACCCAGGAGTTCATCCTGAAGCAGAGCAAGGAGCATCAGGAAATCTGCAACCAGATCAACCGCCGCACCGAGTTCATCGTGCTCCGCACCACCTACAATATGTTTGATGAGAAGGGCAATCTGAAGAATCCTCCAAAACCGAAGCCAAAGAAGGAGGAGGAATCCGAAGGAAATGGCTTCGATTTCGAATTTGATTTAGAATAAAAAAGAATGTGCTGAAGTTTGGAGGTGTGTGTGTCATAAAGTCTGTTCTTTGCAGTTTTTAGGCACGGATTACACGGATTACACGGATTTTTATGAGAGATGCTAATCGTTTTACTTAATATTAGCGCCATAAATCCGTGTAATCCGTGTAATCCGTGCCTTATCTATATCCTAAGAAGCTTATGCCACCCCCTCATATTTTTTCCCTTAAGGCTAAATATATTTTCCCTTAAGGCTAAATTTATTTTCCCTTAAGGCTAAATATTTCGTGCAATCCGTTCCTTATCTATTTCTGGCATCCGCCAGTTCATTATATCCCCACACCATGATGAGGACAACGATGCCTGCCAGCATCATCCAGAGATTCTGCGAATTTCCGAAAGAATCTATCCCGTGCCTGATGGCATGGAAACCCGTAAGCAGGAAATCAATCTTCATGCCATAGAGCCAGCCCTGAATCTGCTCCCAGCCCTGACAGAGCACGGCAGCAATCACTCCAATTGCCACGCACACAGCCGTCCACAGATGTTCCAGGCGATGGCGCTTCGCCAACGCAATGTGAAATTCCAGCAACGACTGCTCCGTTTCCATAGCCGGCAAAGCCTGCATCACCCTGTCTGAAAAACCATCGTCAGGAATCTCAGCCATCTTGTTATCGGCAAAGAATGCCTGCAAGAGTTGCTCGTCTGAAGCACTCAGCAGGTCAACATCCATGCTCTGTATCTTATCATTCTTTTTATCGGTCATAACCATTATGCTTTAAGTAACTTGCAAGTTTCTGTTTTCCACGCGAGAGATGCGACTTGATGGTACCTTGCGCCATCCCCGTCACCTCTGCAATCTTATCTATAGAGAGTCCATCCATCAGCTGCAACGTGATGCATGTACGTTCGTTCTCGCTCAATATCTGCAGGGCATTGAGCAAATCCATCTTCAATCCGCTATTTACGCCCTGCGCATTCTGCCGGGCTACCGCCGGCGTATCAATATCCTGCGTCTCCTTATGACTGCGGTTGTAATCATACCACACGTTATAGGCGATGCGGTAAAGCCAAGTGGAGAACTGCGCCGTACCCTTGAAACCAGACAGATGGGTATAGGCCTTCACAAAGGTATCCTGAGCCAAGTCGTCACTCAGCTGCACATCTCCCAGCGTCTGACGCAGGAAAAACCCACGAATAGGTGATTGATACTTCTTGACCAGCAAGTCGAACGACTTGCGGTCGTGAAGCATCACCACCTTCGTGACGAGAGAAATATCGGATAACTTTTCCACTATATATTAACTAATAATTATTCTATCTTTGATTCTTTATACCGGAGTTCCATTATACCCCGTTCCCTGGTTACCATGACGGTTGTTCCACCAGTCCTTGATGGCAGGAAGCGAGCCTATGAGTGTCTGTCCCAATCCATAGAAAACAATCAAGGCTCCGATGCCGGCAAGGAAATCCACATTCCACCACGAGAACATGGCGCACAGTCCGGCTCCCAGGAAAACATTTCTCAATCCGCGCTTCACCAGATATTCATCGCTCTGCTTGTCTATCGGACGGTCGTTCTCAGGAACATTGATTCCCTTCTCCATCGCCATCTCTGCCAGTTTGATCCGGTCGTTATGGCGGCGAACCAGGTATCTGATAAGCAGGATGAAGACAATCAGCGGAGCCAGGACAAAAAGCAATCCGAAGATGATGCAGAAGATGACCATCGCACTCAGCATTCCGCTGCCGAATACCGAACCGATGAAATCGAACGGGTCATCGTAATTTCCAAGGCTATACTTGGAATGATAAGCATGGGCATCATCATAGTCGCAAGCATCATTGATGGCAGAATCCGAACTGGTGGTATCCGAATAAGCCTCCAGCGCCCCGTCATCCTGGGCAGAAGCTTTCTGATCAGCCGAAGCAGTCTTCCCATCTGCCGCCTTTTCCTGCGGATTCTGCTGATCCACCTGCTGCGTAGTAGGATGATAACGATGTTTCGGAGCAGAAGACGCCCAAGACATCTGCGTAGCTCCCATGCTCATAACGAGCGCCAATGCTAATATTGCTTTCTTCATATCTATCAACATTTATATAGTTTTACCTTATTTTTTGTTAATTTTCCTATGTCTTAGACGAATCTCTGCCCGATTTAGTTGCAAAGGAACGAAATTTTTCTTATTTTTGCAAAGGATTAGAGATACTTTTGCTCTTTTGGGGGCTTATTTATACTCTTCAAATAGATATTTACACATTATTATATATAATAGATGGCTAAGATTTTACCAGAAGATTTCAGAAAATATACCCTTGGGCTAATGGGCGAGGAATTGTACCAGCAGCTGGAACAGGGAATTACAGAGGGCGAAGCACCTACCAGCATCCGACTCAATCCTTTTAAATGCAAGGAGGGAGAGGATGTTAAAACTCCTAAAGAGGAAAAGGATGTTAATTCTCAAAAAGAGGGAGAGCAGAAAGTGATGGGCGAACCTATCCCTTGGTGTCCTTCCACGGGCAGATACCTGGCTACCCGCCCCAACTTCACCTTCGACCCATGGCTCCATGCCGGAAAATATTACGTGCAGGAAGCCTCATCCATGTTCGTTGACCTGGTGATTCGCCAGCTGGTTCACGAACCCGTGATGATGCTCGACCTCTGTGCGGCTCCTGGCGGAAAGTCCACTGCCGTGCGTGCTGCGCTGCCAGAAGGAAGTCTGCTCTTCAGCAACGAACCGATGCGCACCCGTTCGCAGATTCTTGCCGAGAACATTCAGAAATTCGGTCATCCCGACATGATTGTCACCAACAATTATCCACGTGACTACAAGAAGTCGAAGCTTCAGTTCGACGTTATTCTCACCGATGTACCTTGCTCGGGCGAAGGCATGTTCCGCAAGGACGATGGAGCCATCGCCGAATGGAGCCTGCAGAATGTGGACAACTGCTGGCATCTGCAGCGCGAAATCGTGAGCGACATCTGGAGCTGTCTGAAACCGGGCGGCATCCTCATCTACTCCACCTGTACCTTCAATGCCCACGAAGACGAGGAGAACATCGCATGGATTTGCGAGGAACTGGGTGCTGAGCCTGTAGCCTTAACCGGCATCGATGATTCCTGGAACATCACGGGCAATCTCATCGGTTCCAGCATCCCCGTCTATCGCTTCCTCCCAGGCAAGACCCGAGGCGAAGGCATCTTCCTCGCCGTACTTCGCAAGGAAGGCGAAGAAGAGGAAAACGTGCTCCTGAGCTATGCTGCCAAGGCAGAAAAAGACAGAAAGAAAGGAAAAGCCAAGAAGGGAATGAATGCCGACCAGAAGGGAAAAGCTGGAAAGGGAAACAAGAACAACGCAGGAAAAGCAGGAAAGAGCAACAAGAATGTGTGGACGATGATTCCCGGCAACTGGATCCGCAGCACCAGCGATGCGCTGGAGGAAGGCGAATATGGCATGGGCTACGACTATCAGAAGACAGAAGATGGTGATGTCTATGCCATTCCGCAAAGATGGCAATACATCTACGAACTGGCAAAGAACAGTCTGAAGGTGATTCATGCCGGCATCAAACTGGGAACCGACAAGGGCAAGGGCCTCATCCCCGACCAGTGTCTTGCCCTCTCCACCATGCTCAACACAGATGCCTTCCCGCAGGAAGACCTTTCGTACGAAGATGCCATCCGCTATCTGCGCAAGGAAGCCGTCAACCTGCATGTAGATTCTCCTAAGAAATATGTATTGGTCACCTATCAGGGAGTGCCGCTGGGCTGGGAAAAGAACATCGGCAATCGTGCCAACAACCTCTATCCGCAAGAGTGGAAAATCAAGAGCACCCACGTGCCGGAAAAACAAATTATAATTAATAGTTTATAGTAAATAGTTTATAGTTTATGCTCAGCATCATCGCCTGCATATCGCAAACCAATAGAGCAATCGGCTACCAGAACCGGTTGCTCTATCATATTAAATCCGATTTAACCCGCTTCCGCGAACTCACCACGGGGCACGCCATCATCATGGGGCGCAAAACCTATGAGTCACTCCCCAATGGTGCCCTGCCCCATCGCCGGAACATCATTGTTTCCAGTAGTATGAAAGAGATGGAGGGCTGCGAAGTATATCCTAATCTGGAAGCGGCATTAAAGGCTGCAGAAGGAAAGACTGAAGAAACATTCATCATCGGTGGCGAAAGCATCTATCGCCAAAGCCTTCCTGCTGCCCACAAGCTCTATCTCACCGTGGTAGATGCTACCCCGCAGCAAGCCGATGCCTTCTTTCCGGAAATCAATCCCGAAGAATGGGAACTGATAGAAAAAGAAATGAGGAACGAAAACGGATTATCGTTCTCATTCCTCACCTATTTAAAAAAATAACTTCTATTTTCGCAAGTAAGCCCCACACACCCTGAAAGGGCAGAAGCTCCTAGCCCAGGGGTAATCATGGACGCAAGCCTGTCGCCCTGAAAGGGCAAAAGCTTTAAAGAATCTGCAGAAAATCTCTTTATTCTGCAGAAGCCTCTCCCTCTTCCTCCTCATTCTCCTCTTCTGGAGCCATCGTCTTGAGGTCCTTCATAGACAACTGGCGGTTGATGGCTGCATTGAATGAGATGATGGTCTCGCTGCGAGACAAGCCCAGAGGCTGCAACTTGTCGTGGATAATCTCCAGCAGATGATGGTTGTTGATGGCATAAATCTTGATGAACATATCAAAACCACCTGTGGTATAATGACACTCCACTACCTCAGGAATCTTCTTCAGTTCTTCCACTACCTGGTCGAACTTCTCAGGTTCCTTCAGGAACAAACCCATGTAGGCACAAGTCTCATAACCGATCTTCTCAGGATCGATGATAAACTGTGAACCCTTGATAATGCCTAGGTTTGATAGCTTAGCCACACGCTGATGAATAGCTGCACCGCTCACATTGCAAGCGCGTGCTACTTCCAAAAATGGAATACGGGCATCCTGAGAAATCAGCTTCAGGATCTGCCTATCTAATGAATCTAATACTTGTTTTGCCATTTCGATATTATTATTTGAGTGCAAAGTTAGCACTTTTTTTTAAGAAATGCAACTTTTTAAGAGAAAATGACAACAAATTAATATTATTTTTCCTTTTAGACCACTTTATTGCCCTTTTTCTACCGCCGAATAGCTAATTTTTAGTGCTTTTGCCTCGCGCAAAGCCTGCTTCACATCGGTAATCACACCCATCTTCGTCTCCCTGTCAGCCTTGATGGAAACGGTCATCAGCTTCTGATCTTCCGGCGACATGCGTTTTTTCTCGGCACTGATGTAATCCAGCACCTCGGGAGCTGTGGCAAACTTATCGTTCAGCTGTATCTGCGTTCCCGCACCCACCTTGCCCTGCTGGTCCTTGGTAGGCTTACCGATATAGATATGGCTCACCGCCGACTTCTTGGTCAGTCTGGTAAGATGCTTTCCCTCGGGCATGCGGCATTCCACCTTCAGGGTAACCTGTCGCATGTGGGTAACAATCATGAAGAAGAAGAGCACGGAGAAAATCAAATCAGGCAGGGATGAAGTGTTCAGTCCCGGCACCTCGTGCGATTTCTTGCGGAAATTCATCATTTCGTGCCTCCTTTCTGCTTATTCTGCCCAGACTTCTCTGTCTTCGCTTCAGCATCCCCCATCTTCGCCTCATCGCCCTTTTTCTCCTCGGCATTGGCATCAATGCGCTTGTCAGAATAGGTTGTGGCGTTGGCATACGATTCCGTGATACGCTGCGGACAGAGCTTTCTCACTTCCTCCTTCTGGTCATTGCCCAGTTGGGCATAATTCATGTGATATTTCTTCTGCGAAGTCTCGTTTCTCAGTTGGCTATAAGCCTCCATCAGTTCGTTCTGCATCTGGAAATAGAGATTGTAATCCGCATCCCTGTCGCTCTCCACGGAAATCAGATGCTTCTTTCCCAGGCGATGCACCAGTCGGATTACCTCGTCTTTCAACTGTCTCACCTTCATCGGGTGGTCGTTAACCAGCAGGCTATCTCCAGCCGTAAGACGGATAGCCAGCAGATTCTCCTTATCCACCACCGATTCCTGTCGCTCCTTGTTCTGAGGCTCAGGCGAAGGAAGCTGGCGCAGCAATCCCTTATCCACATCCATCGATGTGGTGACAAGGAAGAATATCAGCAGCATGAACGAGATGTCGGCTGTTGAGGTGGTATTCAATCCCGGGGTTTCGTGACTTTTCCTTCTAATCAGCATTTTCTTGAATTATTTTTTCTTACGAATATAACGGGTGGCACCAAAGCAGACGGTGCCGATGCCTGCCACCAACATCAGGAGCGAGGTGATGACAAACATATCTGAAAGCTTCAACCATATCCAGTCGGCATAGTTCTCACCATTGATCAGCATCGGATCGGAACTGCCCAAGAGGAAGGAAAGCACCAGGATGGCAAGTGTGCCCAGCCAGGTGATGCGGAAGATGCGGCGCACAGGCACCCCATTCACCACCGCCTCCGACTTGGCGCCCCGATAATCCCTGATCATCGAATAGACAGCCAGCCCCACGCCTCCTATCAGGAAGAGCCACATCAGGATGATGAGCACATCCGTAAAGAGCGGTGCATTGAAGTCGGGATTCTCCAGGAAAGGCATGTCGTAGCCCACCAGGAAGAACAGTGCGAACACTACCACCGCCAGGCCTATCAGAATGAAGAACACCTGCTGTGATATCTGCTCGGCAGACTTATGCTTCGCCATTAATTTCGACTTTGAAAATTGAAATTTACCCATTTCTCTCTTCGTTTATTTGCTCGTTTATTTGCCCTAGGCAATCATTATTTGCTCTTGGCAATAATATCCATTAACGTTACAGCCGATTCCTCCATCTGGCTGGTAAGATGCTCCACCTTCGAAAGGATGTAGTTATAGAACACCTGCAGAATCAGCGCCACGATGATACCGAAGATGGTGGTAATCAGCGCCACCTTCATACCCGAAGCCACGATGGTAGGGCTGATGTCGCCTGCCTGCTGAATCTGGTCGAACGACATCACCATACCAATCACCGTACCCAGGAATCCGAGCGATGGTGCCATGGCGATGAAGAGTTTGATCCAGGAGCATCCCTTTTCCAGGTTTGCCGCCTGCACGGTGCCATAACCGCTGATAGACCGCTCGATGTCGTCGAGGCTTTCGCTGATGTGCATCAGTCCCTGGTAGCAGATAGAAGCCACCGGTCCGCGGGTGTTGCGGCAGAGGTCCTTCGCCCCTTCCACATCACCAGCCGTCACCTTCTGGTCAATATCCGCCATCAGTTTCTTGGCATTGATTTCCGAAAGACTGAGATAGATGATTCTCTCGATGCAGAACGCCAGACCCACGATAAGGGCGATGGCAACGAGCGACATAAAGCCGGCATTACCCTCTATAAACTTCGTTTTAAGAGCCTGATGGAATCCCATGTTCTCCTCCTGTGCCATCATTGGCAGAGAACACATGCTAGTGAGAATGAATATTGCGAAACGCGCAATAGCTGTATTTTTCTTCATAATCATATATACCTTATTATATATATAAGCGGAAAGAGGGGGATTCGAACCCCCGATTCCCTTTAGGGGAATACACGCTTTCCAGGCGTGCCTCTTCAGCCACTCGAGCACCTTTCCGTGTTTCGGATTGCAAAATTATCACTTTTAATTCAAAATGCCACATATTTGCTGTATTTTTATATATCTTTAACCAAAAGAAGTCTGTAAGACTAAACCATGTTCTTGTACATAGAAAACTTATGATTTACTGCAATGTGCCCACGTTCCTGAGGATTCATGCCCACGAACGTGAGCACCGACGCCCGAGAACGTGGGTACTCTTAACCGACATTTTCGGGTATAAATACCAAAAGCCTTGGGCAAAGTTGGGCAACGCCTTGGGTAAAGTTGTTCACTGCCTTGGAGTGACTTT
>ERZ1031897.654-NODE-654-length-12569-cov-6.824996_pt1 | contig 12569 bp, 12 predicted proteins | sample MGYA00517881_ERZ1031897 | MGnify/ENA primary metagenome ERZ1031897 (study PRJEB33719, sample SAMN04261280) | wastewater metagenome | biome: rural village; feature: human; material: feces | host: Homo sapiens | place: El Salvador | collected 2013-01-07 ... | reverse complement strand
ATAAAGGTCTCCTCAAACTTAGATACATAAATGTACCAAAATTTGAGAAGAACCATTATATTTTGTCTTTGCATGATCTATACCATTGCGTATTTTATTATCGAGGGTTCGTAAATAGTAATCCTTCAACCAACTGTGTGTAGAAATATATTCGGACTTTTTGCCGTTTGTCATCTTACAATAATCAGCCAAAGGTTTCTTGGTGTCTAACTTGTTATAATCGCCACGTGTCTTTAAATTCTCAAGCCCAACGAAAAGCATACTCCAACGACTAAGCAGTTCAAACAATTCTGCATAAATATTTTTTACCTCTGCATAATCAACAGTTGAAAGATATAGCTTGCCACAAAAAGAATTCGAGAAGTCACCTTTATCAAGCAACAACATCAAAGGAAAAAAGTTAGTCATATTTCCAACAAATTCCATCAAGACTTTTATACTCTCATCTATATCATTTTCAATATTCATATTACAGGATACAGCAGCTAACAAACCCTTCAATATATTAGCATCAACATTATCTACTACCTTATCCAGCTCTTCCACAAAAGGCTGCGTAAACTGTGAGTAATAAGCCTTTGACACTATCACATTGAATAATTGCACAAAAATACTGACAAAGCCTCTCTGCATATCTTTTTTGTCCTTTATCATCTCGTTCTTGTCCTTGCCAAATTTTTCCTCGACATAGGTGCTGAACACACTAATATTTCCATTGCAATAAATATTGTAAAGAGTCTGCAAATCATTCAAGGTCTGGCTCATACTATCAGCAAGAATGCTCATTCTTTGGGAATGATTATGGATGTTCGCATCATTCACGTAACTCGGCAGGCACAAATAGTTATTTAATAGTTGTCTATCCGTAAAGTAACAATCGACACAAATCGGCAATTCCGTTGATACTCCTACATAAGGATAAGGTTCCAACAAATTCTCACATTCATGCTTTATGCCATTAGTTATTACAAGGCTCTGTGCAGAAATCTCGCCGCGAAGTATATTGCCACAGTTTTTACAGCCCACCCGTATTGGCATACTCCCATGATTCATCACATGGTCGCACTGGCATTTAAGAACATACTTATGGTGACATACGTCACATTCAACAATAAAAGAAATAGTCATAACTTTGTTTCGAGAATTAACAATCAATTTTAAAACAATATTTGCACTCAATCTTTAAGTTCAAAAGGAGAAGGGGCCAACCCCATCATCTGTCAATATGCCTTAGCATAAAAACATTATTTCCACCACTAACACATCACTATTTTTCATCCATTGCTTCTTTCATTCTCCTTGCCACTGCATCCCATGAGTACTCTTCTAGATAATGATCATGTCGGGCTGCAACATTCTTCTTAAATGAATCATCTTGCAACGTTTTCTTCATCAAGGAAGCCAATTCCTGCGGATTGTCTTCCTTGAGCAACAACCCAGTCTTACCCTCCTCAATAAAATAAGGCATCTCATAGCAATCACGTCCAATACAAGGCAACCCAAATGTCAGTGCTTCGATAAATACCAAACCATAAGCCTCAAAATAAGACGGCATGCAGAATATATCACATTTATTGAAGAGTTCTGCAACGGCATCAAAATTTACCAGTCCCATATAATGATAACCTTCGGTAGGGTTTTGAATAGGATTTGTGGCTGGCCCTGCCACATAAAGTTCTACGTTTTCACCCTGCTCTCGTAAAAGTCTAAACGCCTCATAAGTGACATATCCACCCTTTCTTTTAAAGTCTTTTCCAACAAAAAGAATCTTGTTCTTGGTCTTGTTACGCGGATGAATCAGGCTACTATCTATATTCACCCCCCCACCTACGTATACCACCTTGCTCTCAGGCAAGCCATTGTCGACAAGAAACTTTTGCAGCCAATGTCCCATACAAAATATGGCAGAGCATGTTTCATAAAACTTAGCTTGTGCAACGGCTTGTTTGTGAATAAGTACAGGATTGGCATGCTGAAAGTCACTTACAGCAAAAACTTTCGGGAGTTTATCCATCATGTATTCCACATATGAAACACTTAAGTCGTTATATATGTATGACTGAGTTTCCGAATCCGCATCCACAATGCCGCTCATCTGTAGCACCTTTCCTTTTAAGTGCTTGTGTTTACGACGAAAATACTGTAATTCATAGAATCCTCCAGCAAACCAATCCAACCGCAGAATTCGATGCATGAAGACAGAAATCAACTTTGGGAATTTCAGATTGATGTCATCAACCTGATAATACTTGCAGAGAGCTTTATACAAGGAATAGTTTGTGCCACTCCAGGCTGTCTCTTTATTCTTGCCCCAATGTACAAGATATGTCATTTTTTCCATATGAAATCAATATTATTTATGATTCAACCAAAAGATTATACAACTCACCCAAAAGGAAGGATGAATCTTTGTACGATAATTCTCCAGTAATTCTGTTTTCTGCTCTTTAGTAAGCAGAACCTTATTTCTCCTAATTTCTCCAAGCGGATACTTTGTATAAAACCACTTGTTGCCATAACCTTGTTTTGTAGCAAACTCGGAAAGCCACTTGGCATTATCAGTTAGTGAATGAATCTTCCTTATCAAAATTGGCACAGATTTGTCTGGCGAAATATTTTCATTACTCTTTCTCCACAGCACTTTGGCTTTCTCACAGGTATCAATACCGCCAGCTGCATCCGAGAATTTCACCCAACTGATAAAGTCACTCCCCCAAGCCAAATCAAAGTTTTGAAATCTTCCATTGTCGAAGAATACGTCTCTGCGCACAACGAACTCAACAACGAAACTAATCAAATGACCTTTCAGTTTCTCATCTAGATAAAATTTAGACGAACAAAAATCAGGGAACTTAGGCAATGGTGAAATCTTACCTGTTGCATTATCTAGACGATTCACGTTAAAATGAATCAAACCTGCCTTCGGTTTTTCCTTGATAGTTTTATAAAACTCCTCCACACAGTTCTTTTCCATCACATCATCATCAGAGAAGAGCCATATCCATTCCTCTCCCTGGCTCATATCAATGCAACGCTCCCATTGCGCTACCAAATCCTTGCCACCGAGGTTGGTGTCGAAGCGGCGATACACCAAGCTGATCTTATCCCTGTACCTGTCCACTATCTCCCCAAGGTTGTTGGGGCTACAGTCATCGCCAATATAAAGCGTGAAGTCCTTACATGTTTGAGCTGCAATGGAATCTAACGCTGCTGCCAAGAACGTTGCCTTATAGGCAGGGATGATAATTGCTAAATTATTTTGTTTTTCTTTCATATGATAATCGTTTTCTAATATACAATGCACCTATCGGCACACAGATACCCACGAATGAATATAGCGGCCAATACATAAGGGAATATCCCTTGATGATAGGGAAACCAGCCAACTGCTCTATCGGCAAGGCATACACCCAAATGATGAGGAGAGAGACGAGCTTGAACGACAAGAAATGCCACGTCAAGACCTCCAAGGTATGGTCGCCCACAAACATCAAGAATCGCTTAGCCCAGTTCTGATAAAGACTCAGGCGATGACTCAGATTCAGTATCATAATTGTTCCCAAAATGGCACACACCGAATAAGGCAATATCTGGATGGCAGAATAAGACAGCATGGATGTGCCACACCAAACAGAACCCATCGATACGATGATGAAAGCCATAATCGTAATCGGCCACTTATCTGCATCCACATTCATCCGCTTATATGCCCTTCCCATAACGATAAAGAAACCAGCAAAGAAAGTGCGAGAGGCAATATGTACAGTAGGAACTTCGACATCAAACCACGACATCACGATAGCTATCAAGAGCAGAATCGAAGCCCCTAAGAAGTCATTCTTCAGATACTTAAAACAGCCCAAGGCCAAGAACGCCCCCAAGAAAAGTTCCTTCAAAAACCAGTAGCCTCCCAAGAGTTGCTCCGTCTCGTTCATAGCCAGAACTATCTTTGCCACATTCTTCACCACATCTTTCCAACCATACAGCAGCGACACCACTCCTTTCCATCCACATACATCATTATAAATGTTTAGATGGAAGAACACATTGTGCAACACGAGGAAGAGCAGCGACCATTTCACGAATGGCACATACAATCCCTTGACCTTGTTAATGGAGAACTGCCTCACATCATTGAGGTACTTATCCTTGAAACAGTAGCCACTAACAAAGAAGAACAGCGGCATGTGGAACATCGTCACAAATTGCCCCCCCACATGTGGCAATCCAGCATGACAAATCACCATAAGCATGATGGCAATCGCCTTCGCTATCGTTATTTTCTCATCTCTCATGAATCAATAGAATCTACAAGATTTTCCTTTAAAATTATACGTTAGGTTGCGAGGACGCTCGCTTACCCGCTTGGCTGGGATGCCAGCCACTACTGAATATGGCTCCACATCCTTGGTAACCACACAACCAGCGCAACAAACAGCCCCTTCGCCGATATGCACTCCTGGCAAAACAATAACGTTAGAGCCTAACCATACCCTGTCATCAATCTCCACCGAGAACTTCACCTTATCCTCTGGAGGACAATCGAAGTTAGGGTCACGATGGTCATGCTGGAGCGTATAGATGGAAACGTTGCTGGAGAGGTTGACATTGCGTCCCATGGTCAAACCTCTGCGAGCATCCAATATGGCATTGTCACCGATAATTGTGCCATCGCCAAGAGTAAGCCTTTCGGGGCATCTCATCTCCGTACGGAAGTGTATGGTTACGTTCTTTCCCATTTTCACACCCAGTCCCTTATACAGCCATATACGCAGATGTACGGATGGGATGGTAGAAATTTGAAAGAGCACGAATCTGCCCCCCCCCCGAATCTCAGAAAATGTTCTGCCACACGAAGAGGAAACCGCATGATTTTCTTTATTTTCGGATTGCTCTGGCGGCTGCCCAAGGCAGATAATGCCATGAGCGGATAAAAGAGGATAGCGAAGAACCACTTGAGATAAAGGATGGCTACCGCTATGATTAGAATGATTAATATTGTATTCATTGGGTTATCTTATTTTAAAAGTTTAGACTTCAAGAGATACAAATTCGGGAAATATTTGAAACAGACAAACTTAAACGTACCAGAGAAAGAACGTCCCTTGCGGTAAATACAAATATCCTTCCTCAACATTTCCTCAATAAACTTACAGTCATCTGGACGTTTTTCTTTAAGAATCGGGAATTTCAATATTTGGTCACAAGCATGTATCAAAATACCCTCCATAAAAGGAATAACAGAAGAAAGCATAGGCTTATTCCATCGTTTCAAATCTTCCATTATCTCTTTCAAATTAAATAATGTATCAAAAAACAATCTATTCACCGAAACATTTACCTGATGACAAATACTCAGAGGATTATCACGATAATAATAATGAGGATTGGCAGAAACAGCCAACAGCTTACCAGAACCAAACAACGGCTTCACATTATAATACATAAAGAGATAGTCCTCATTGTTGCGCCCCTCTCGGAAGAGAGTTTGGATGAACTCACGCTTATAGAGTTTATTCCATACCGTGGCATCCATACCAAGCCCCAAGAACATTTTCATATACAGAGCAAAAGGCATAGTCTCGCCATCCTTATACTCATACGATCCAACCATATACGGAGAAAAGGCACCATTCTTATTGCGAATAATAGGCGAAGAGACAACCATTGTATTCTCATTCTGATTCATCACTCGCATCAAATCCTCATACATAGTCTCATCAACATAGTCATCGCTGTCCACGAAACCGATGTATTCTCCTTTGGCAACCTTTAAGCCAGCATTACGAGCCGAAGAAAGTCCACCATTTTTTTTATGTACTACTTTTATACGACTATCTTTCTTTGCCCACTCATCACATTTTTGCGGGCACATATCAGGAGAGCCATCATCAACTAGAATTATTTCCAAGTCTTTATACGTCTGATTGATAACAGACGTAATACACTCGTCAAGGTATTGCTCTACCTTGAAAATTGGTATTATTATCGAAATCATGAGTTTTGCTATTTTTAGGAATTCGATTTTTATACAACAGCAGTTGTATTACTTAACTTATAATAAATGACATAAAAGTACAATGGCAACAAGATATTCATACCAGGTAAGTTTGTAGCTGAATCAATTATCAACCAACCAAGCATTAGGCAAATACATATCCATTTGTATCTAATTTTCATAGCAGAAGAACATGCATCAATAGTTATATACAAATATGCAACCATACCAACAAGACCTTGTTTCATCATAATAGGAAACCAAACTGATTCTGCACCAAAAATAGAATTATATTGTGTACCACCCTGAAATATATCAAAAGTATGTCCATTACCAAACCAAAAGTTTTTCATCCAAAAATATACAGAATATTCCAATTGACCTAAACGCATATCCCAGGAACTAGCCCCACCAATATTCACATTATCTTCAGAACTCAAGGAATTAAACATTGTTGAGAGATAACTTCCCGCAAAATATATTATAGCAATAGATACAAAAAAAACAAAAAGTAAATTCTGAGACTTAAACATTCTTCTATTACCAATTAGAGGCAATAAAATTATTATTCCTCCTAAAAGTGGACTTCTCGATCCAGATAGAAAGACTCCAATCAAACAAACTATCATAAAATACATAGATATTTTCTTTTTCAAAAGAATCTCCCCATAAACATAAAGCATTAGAAAAAAACCTAAGAATACCATATTCTCCACACCATATCCGATTGAATGAGGTACAAAAGAATGCAAACGAAAAAATGCCCCTCTAGTTCCCGCATCTTCAGCCCAATAAGCACCAGAAGTCATAATTGTTTGCAATTGCTTTCCAATGATATTGTAACCAGCCAACTCACTCAAAGCATTCACATTAAGCAAAATAACATACGCACATATCATCTTTACAAACAGCTGGATATCTTTTTGGGAATTGATTGCAGAAAAGAACATTAGTAAATAAACAAATGGACTCAACATATCTAGTAGGGTTGTGATAGAAAAGAAAGGATTAAAAGAATATATAATCGTAGCACAAAGCATTACAACAACAGATTTCTTTAAAGGAAAATTAACAAGCTTTCTTTTATGAGAAAAGCACCAAACAACAAATAAAGAAAATGTGAAAAGTGTATCTAATGTAAAATTTCCTACATGTGAAGCAATTCCATAATTAAACATAAATTTAAATGGAGCATACACAATTATACCCTTCTTAAAGTCCTTTATAAATATTATAAGTATTAATATTAACGATAAATAAATCAGCATAAATAATTATTTAATATTTAAGAATTCTTGTATTTTTCTACATGCCACACCAAACTCATTCATTCCAATTTTATTTTTATATGCCAAAACTTTCTCTTTATACAAATTCATATCAAACAATTCGACTTTATTTATCAATTGTTTATCATTAAATCCGTAAGGAAACGGCATATCTTCAAGCTTAAAATAAAGTCCTCTATCATACGTTTTATAATCTGGAACAAACAAGAAGCAAGGTTTACCCTGCATAACAAACTCTGTCGATACTGAAGAAAAATCTGTGATAAGAACATCCGAAGCGCAAAGAAGCTCCTGCATATCAGGATAAGAAGTCACATTAAATACTTTAGAAGAAAGATATTTGGCATAAATTTCAGGAAGCGGCTGTTTGGCTACATTTGGATGGAGTCGAAGAAATAAAATAAATTCTCCACCAAATTTATTAGAAAAAGCCTTTAACAAAGAAGGTACATCTATTTTGTTTTTTGCAATTTCACCAACAGACCTAAAAGTTGGCGCATAAAGTACAATCTTACATGCTGGTTTTATGCCATAAGCAGAATAAACTCTACTCTTCATTTCTGCATATTTTTCTTTATTAAAGAAACAATCATCGCGTGGAGTACCAACTTCCAATATTCTTCCTTTATACCAAGTTGAATTTCTTATCCAATCCGTTTGCCATTTTGAACCACTAAGCATTATATCTGTTTGGTCACAATCTTTAATTGCATTTTTTATATATTTCGGTGTCAATGTATCGCTACTATCTTTCTCTGATTTTTTTGGTCCCATACCATGCCATGTTTGTATATAAATTTGTCCTTTTTTCTTTTCAAACTCAGGCATTCGAATATTTGCAATAAAGATTTTACATGATAGTTGAGCTATCAAATGATTTACGGATTTTGTTTTGACGAACTTAATATTAGGGAAAAAATCCTTGTATAATTGAGGATTATCAACTATAGCTATTACTTGCATTTTTTCCTGATTATGAGCACTTAGATATGTGGCTATAGCTTTTGGATTGCAATTGAAATATCTACCATTCCAACTAATAACACATATTCTTTTTTCATTAATTGGTAAACTGCTGTATAATATATTATATAACACCTTCCATCTCAAATATGTTATCCACCATATTACGAAATGCTTAACCTTCTCTAAATTAATTTCTTTCATACTACTTCTTCTTTAAAATAATGTTTTTGAAATCATTAAAAGCAGCCAGCTTGCACACATAACAAAGAGGCAGATAAATGGCTGCATACACTATTGTTCCTATCAATAATGATAAAATATTATTACCAATGAAACAGCAGCTTATATAAGCAAAACCAAAAGAGCATACAGCAACAGCCAAATACTTCAAAATATCCTTAAATTGAAGCCAATAACCATAGTCAAGAAGTCTTTTGGTAGGATACATATTCACAATAGCCGCTACCACGTTATAAACGCTACAACTAACAACTACACCTGTTAAGCCAAACGGAGCACCACATAAAAGCAACAACAGACAGATTGGCTTTTTGAAAAACTCCAACTTTAGGGTCAAGTCTGTACGATTCAACAATTGAAGGAGACTAAAGTTCAACTGACTTATTGGTCCCCAACAAAAACCTGCGCAGCAAATCATGAATAACGTTATTGTTGCCTCCCACTTGGTTGTCCAAAGGATGAGTATTAAAGGGCGAGCGACAGCTATCAAAAGGAAATATACGGGGAACACGACAAAGCATACCATTTGGATTAGCCGTGAATAAACGGAGCGTACCTTGTCTGTATCTCCCTGCGTTTCCACCATGATAGGAAGAACTACTCTATTAATGACGTTAGTCAAAATGCTTCTTGGTTGTGTGGCTAAATTATTTGCTTTTGAATAAAAACCCAACTTGCTTGCGCCCAAGAAACGACCAATGAAAAAAGAGTATATCTCATTAAAAAAAGCTCCTATCAAATTGGCACTTAACAATTTCCAACCGAAATTGAACAGATATTGAAAAGACTCCTTATTAAACACTAAAGAAGGTCTCCATTTAGAAAGTACCCATAGTAATAATGTCTTAAAAAACGAACTTCCTACTTGCTGAATAACTAAAGTCCATACTCCAAATCCTTTATAGGCAAAATAAATACCAACAAGTCCCATTGGTATCTGTGTACAAACATTTACGGCAGCTATCGTCTTTATCTTTAAGTTTGCAGTAAACTGAGCTGTCTGAACTATTGATAAAGAATTAAAGAACACGCATAAAGCCAGCACCCTAAGCAAGACTTTCAAAATTGGCATTCTGAAAAAGTCTGCCACTAATGGTGATATGAGAAACAATATAAGATATACAAATATTCCTAATCCTACATTAAAGTAGAATGCAGTCGACATATCCTCTTGTGTTCTTCCTTTTTTTCTGATGATTGCTGTTCCAAATCCACAATCAACAAAAACGTTAGCAAGTGATAGAAATATACTTAATACTCCGACTGTACCATAATCGGAGGGTGAAAGAAGTCTCGCTAATACAATACCTATGACAAAAGAACAACCTATTGTCATAAAGTTGTCTGCAAAACTCCAAATGGTTCCTTTGACTGATTTCTTTTTTGTGTTATCTTGTGACATAAATTATATGTGATTCAAGCACTTTTTCAAATCCTCATCAGAAAGCGAAATGCTCCGAACTTTCTTATGCGCTCCATCTTTCTGAAAGTATGAAAATAGTTCGGCTTGTATTTTGTTATCTAATATTCTATAAAATCCTTCCCTTTTCAGGCTAACAGGCATTCCGATCCAAATACCCCCCCCGAAATCATTTTCTAGTTTCTTTGAAACGAGGGAATTGCTTCCGATTATGGTATAGTCAGGCAACGAGGTTCCTTTAGCTACAGTGCAGCGATTGCCTATCCAGACATTGTTCCCCAAACGTACAGAACCAAGTGCATTGCCTATTAAATGATTAACACTATCGTAGGTAAAATGAAAGTTGGAGTCATATATTTGAGACTCCCATCCTATACGAACATGCTTCTCAATATTGACAGAATTTGCGCAATACAGTCTGCTCTTTTGGTTCATCAAGAAGTCGTTGCCAATATTGAGCACTCCCTCATAAGTTACAATGATTGAGCACCCAGAATATATCTTAATATCAGTACCCAAGATTAGCTTTCCATGTTGGGTAATACGCAATAGGGTTGTAAGACCTTTATTGGATATCATCGGATGTTGGCAAATACCAAGACTTACCATTCCTTTCCTTATCACCACACCCTTTTGAAATTCAATACTCCCTTTATGAATTTCGTTTATATCTACTTTCTTTCCAACATAGACAGGAAGTTCCTTAGCTATGCTTATAGGAAAGACCTTAAAATTCAAATAAACAGTCTTGATCATATTGACTGTAGAAAAGAAGTCTATGATTCTTTTAATTTTTCCTAACATGCTTATCCTTTTATGGTTTCAACTAGTGCTTCTTGCAGTTTATATTGCGGAATCCATTCCAAGGCTTCAAGCTTGCTTGTATCAAACACGGCCTTACGAATTACAGAGAATCCTTGTCTTTCCACTTCAGATGGCAAATCAAAGACAACCTTACTTCCACCTATATGTGCTATCGCCTCTGCCAATTCACGAATCGTGACACACGAATTAACATCAGCTACATTATAAGCCTCTCCATTTTGACCTTTCAACAATATGGTCAATATCGCTGACGCGCAATCCTTCACATAAAGCCATGAACGGTATTGTTCTCCTCTGCTTTTCAACACTATATCCTCATGATTTCTTGCATTGCGAACAAACTGAGCATAAGCACGAGTATCATTATCCGTAAAATGTGGCCCGTACGTATGACATGGGCGAGCAACAACTGCCTCAATATGAAATTGGTGGCTATAAGCTACACATAATGTTTCAGCTGCACGTTTGGAAGTTGGATAGCAAGAGCGCAAAGTCATACAATCCACGTAGCCACTATCTGATTCTTTCCAATTATCCACATCACCATTTCCATATACTTCACCAGAAGAGACATACAGAAAACGTTCCAAACTATGGTTCTTTCCATAATCAAGAAGATTCTTGGTACCATTGATATTTGTCCACATGGTTCCTACTGGATCCAAAGCGTAAGCATTAGGATTTGCGTTACTGGCTGCATTAATTATATAATGGAAAACTATGTCTCCTTTTAGCGGGGTATTCACATCACCTTCAACAATATATAAAAGGGAGTTATCCAAATACTTAGCAAAGCTTTTTTCGGCCTTGTTTCGATTGCGAGCCATTGCATAAATATTGCATTCCACATTGTTTTCAATAAGGAAATCAATAATGGCACTACCTATCAAGCCACAAGCACCTGTTATCAGAATGTTCTTACCATTGAGTTTCTCGAATGGTATATAATCGTAGTTCTTCATCATTTCAACCATGGCGCTTTTGATACATGTTTTAGAGCTTTAAATAGCTCTATATCCTCTACATTGGTAAGTTTCAGTCCATTTTTCTCAGAACCTAAAACTAAATGTTGGTTATTGATACCTATTTGGGCCACCAACTGACATGATGCGGCTGTATCTTCCAATTTATTGTCCATTGCTGTCTGTTGAGCTTTCAGAATCGTTCCCAATTTATAAGTGTGTGGAGTCTGTGTTCTTACTAATCGTTCACGAGGTATCGGCAAATAGCTGAGATTATTTTCATCTGCATGATATTCCATGATAACCTCTTTACATAAAAGGCCTGTCACAGCATAACCATATTTCTTACAAGTCTCAATATTTCTTGAAATAATGTCCTCTGATACCAAAGGTCTAACGCCATCTTGGATAACGATTATATCATCATCAGAAATACCACATTTTTGCAAGCCAAGCAATCCATTACGTATAGAATGGAAATTACTATCACCTCCTGGGAAAATGTATTCAAGTTTAGTTATACCATATTGGCTGGCATAAGCCTTCAATACAACTTCCCAACCCTGCAAACATATAACGGCGATGGCATCTATTTGCGGATGATGCTGAAACGCCTGCATAGTGTATATGATGACTGGGCAGTCATCAATATTCATAAATTGTTTCGGAATATCCTGTCCCATACGAGAACCAGAACCCGCTGCTGTTAATAATGCTATATTCATAATAATACTATATTTTCACTAGTGTCCCTTAAAAAGAGACGATTATTAAATATGTTGCTAATACTTTTTCTATTGATTTTAAAAACTCGTTTCATTAGTGTCCAATAAAAATTGGACACGTTAATTAATTAATCAAATAGTCCC
>ERZ1031897.652-NODE-652-length-12578-cov-4.959355_pt1 | contig 12578 bp, 8 predicted proteins | sample MGYA00517881_ERZ1031897 | MGnify/ENA primary metagenome ERZ1031897 (study PRJEB33719, sample SAMN04261280) | wastewater metagenome | biome: rural village; feature: human; material: feces | host: Homo sapiens | place: El Salvador | collected 2013-01-07 ... | reverse complement strand
CTATTCGGGACTTTCACCCTTTAGATATATGACATGCCCGTCACACAACAAAAAATCCAACCTTTCGGTTGGATAACTTGTTCTAAATGGTGGGTCTTGATGGGCTCGGACCATCGACCTCGTCCTTATCAGGGGCGCGCTCTAACCAACTGAGCTAAAGACCCATTCCTCAAGTGCGTTGGTAATTATATTCTTATTGCTATCAACATGCAAGTGTTTTTTTATCTTTTTGCAATTATTTTTGAGGTTTTCACCATTTAGAGCAAAATTTATAACTAAGTATTGGTAAATATAAAAAACCGCACCACATGGTGCGGTAGCTTGATATTAATCTTGACTAGAATTGAGGATTATATCCGGAGTTGTCTTCGCCAGGCTTTTCCATAGGTAATACCTCACCTGTGAAATCAGTTTGTTGATCTCCACTGAATTGATCGAGATAATCATCATGATATTCAGTGTCGGAGAATCCAGACTGGACTGAATAGAAGTCACTCTTGCTGAGACGTTCTTCAGCGACGAAGTTCTCTCCAGCAGGAAGAGGATCTATTGTAGTTCCAGCAGGAATCAACTTACCCAACATGACGTTTTCCTTAAGACCTTTAAGTTCATCGACCTTACCTTTGATAGCAGCGTCAGTAAGAACTCTTGTGGTCTCCTGGAATGAAGCAGAAGACAAGAATGAAGTAGTATCCAAAGCAGCTTTGGTAACACCCAAAATCATAGGAGTTCCGACTGCAGGATTAAGACCATGAGCCAAAGCTTGTTGGTTCATAGCGGTAAACTCAGGCAAGTCTACACGGCTTCCGGAAATCATCTTGGTGTCTCCACCATCAGAAATCAACATCTTCTTCATCATCTGACGAACGATGACTTCCAAGTGCTTATCAGACAAATCGATACCCTGAGACTGGTAAACATTTTGTACCTGGTCGATAAGGTAACGCTCAGTCTTCTCAACACCACAAACATCCAATAACTTCTTAGGATCCTTAGATCCAATAGTTAATGCGTCACCAGCTTTAACGACATCTCCAACCTTTACAATGACATGAGAGTTGTAGTTGCAGGTATAAGATTTATCGTTGTTAGGCAAGACACCTGTGATAGAGATGATATCTCTTCCGTTCTTATTGGTGATATCAGTTACGATACCATCAATCTCAGTCATAATACATTCTCCCTTAGGATTACGGACTTCGAGCAACTCCTGAACACGAGGCAAACCTTGAGTGATATCACTACCTGCAGTTCCACCTTCGTGGAATGTACGCAAAGTCAACTGTGTACCAGGTTCACCGATTGATTGTGCAGCCATGATACCAACGGTATCACCAATCTTACACATCTCACCGGTAGCCATGTTAAGTCCATAACAGTGAGCACAAACTCCATCCTTAGCCTCACAAGTCAATAGAGAACGAATCTCTACTCTTTCAAGGTCAGCTCCCTTAATTAATGAACACTCAGCCTTATCGAGATAAGTGTTGGCAGGAATGATGACATTGCCATCCTTGTCACAAATATCGTGACAAGAATAACGTCCATAGCAACGATCAGCGACTGAGAGTTTCAACTTGTTCTTATCATCATACAAAGCTTCGACCCAGAATCCATGATCACATCCACAATCGGTTTCACGAATGACGACAGAGTGAGAAACATCGACCAAACGACGTGTTAAGTATCCAGAGTCAGCTGTCTTCAAAGCTGTATCGGTCATACCTTTACGAGCACCGTGTGTAGCGGTGAAGTATTCGTTGACTGACATACCCATACGGAAGCAGTCTTTGACAGGGATTTCGATAATCTTGTTGTTAGGTCCAGCCATCAAACCTCTGGTACCAATCAACTGAACGAAGTTATTGACTGAACCACGAGCCTTAGCGTTAGCCATCATGAAGACAGGGTTACGGCTCTCACGAGCCATTTTTTCCTTAACCTTATCAGTGATTTTATCCTTGGCCTTTGTCCAAATATCCAATGTCTCATTGTGACGAGAATCATCAGTGATAAGACCCATGTTAAAGAAATCATTGATTTCGGCAACCTTCTTATCACCTTCAGCAAGAATTTCATCACGTCCTTCAACAGTGTTGATATCAGTGATAGAAATAGTTAATCCGAGCTTAGTACAATAATAGTAACCGGTATCCTTGATCTTATCCAACAACCAAGATGTACGTTTAGACTTATATCTCAAGAACAAAGCATTGATAATAGCAGAAAGCTCTGATTTATCCACAGGTTTGGTAGGATTCCAATGATTCTTAAGGTAATCCTTGATGTCTGTTCCCTTAGGAACGAAGAACCAATCGATTCCAACAGGAGTTGATTTCAACTCACCTTTGCAATGAGAAGGTGCATCGTTGACATATGGGAAGTCTGAAGGGAACATATCGTTGAAGATAAGCTTTCCGACAGTAGTAATCAAATACTTGCTATTTTGCTCTTCAGTAAATATTCCATACTTTCCTAAAGACTCAGCTGGAATTGCAATACGGTTATTTGTATGAACGACACCAGTTTGATAAGCACGCATAACTTCATCGAAGTTACGGAACACGTGACCATCCATTCTGGCAAATCTTTCAAATTTCTCAGCTTCCTCAACATCACCACGATTTCTAGCAGCATCGGCTTGGCTCAAGAAATCATCTGGAGTTTGCTCAGAAGTCAAATAGTAATGACCGACATCGACGTCCTGAACAGGAATAGCTATAACCTTTGCGTCACGAGGAGAAAGAATATTTCTCGAAGAGATCATCAAATCGAAAGCTTCTTGTTGAGCCTCTCTAGAAAGAGGAACGTGGACAGCCATTTGGTCACCATCGAAGTCAGCGTTGAAACCAGGACAGACCAATGGATGCAATCTCATAGCTCTTCCATCGACCAAAACAGGTCTGAAGGCTTGAATACCCAAACGGTGCAATGTAGGAGCACGGTTCAAGAGAACAGGGTGATTAGGAACAATCTTTTCCAAAACATCATAGACTCTATCATCGTATCTTGTAATCATCTGCTCAGCAATCTTGATGTTGGCAGCATACTTATCCTTCATGAGCTCGCTCATGATGAATGGCTTGAAGAGTTGAATTGCCATCTCGCGAGGTAAACCACACTCATCCAATCTCAATTCAGGTCCGACACAAATGACTGAACGTCCAGAATAGTCAACACGCTTTCCTAACAAGTTCAAACGGAAACGTCCTTGTTTTCCTTTGAGTGTAGAAGACAAAGATTTCAAAGGACGACCAGATACACCAGTAAGAGGCTTGTTGTTTCTTCTTCCATTATCGATCAAAGCATCAACAGCTTCTTGAACCATACGCTTTTGGTTAACCAAAATGACTGTAGGAGCTTTTTGATCCATCAATCTCTTCAACAAAGAGTTACGAGTGATAACACGACGATACAATTCGTTGATATCTGAAGTTGCATAACGTCCACCATCCAATTGAAGCAATGGACGAAGATCAGGAGGAGTTACAGGAATAACATCGAGAATCATCCATTCAGGCTTATTCTTAGAATTGCGGAAGGATTCTACAACATCCAAGCGTTTCATAAGCTTGATACGCTTTTGATTCTTAGGATCAGGATATGATCTAATAGCTTTTTCAATTGTTTCAAATTCTACGTCGAGCTTGGACTTTCCAGTTACAGAATCGATATTTTCAGGATCGAGTTCATGGAGCAAAGTCTTAACAGCATCAGCTCCCCAACCAAACTCAGCACCGACCAACTTCTTAATGAAGCGAGCAGCAGTTTCAAAATCATAAGGTTCATTCTCATGAGCCATGCTATTGATCAAACGTTGACACTTCTTATAATCATCAGTTTCAGTTTGTTTAGGATCGATAACAGGATTTTCTCCCTCCATGAAACTCTTTAAAATTTCTTGGAATATATCACGTCCTGCTCTTTCATCCAAAACTTGTTTCTTTTGAAGCAAGTTGTGATCAAGACAGTATTGGCCAGGATTCAAAACAATATGGGATTGGAAATATACGACTTCTTCCAAATCCTTTGGAGGAACATCCAAAATCAAAGCAATCTTGGAAGGTGTTCCCTTGAGGTACCAAATATGAGTACAAGGACAAGCGAGGGTGATATAACCCATACGCTCACGACGGACAGACTTAGAAGTTACTTCAACACCACATTTATCACAAACTGTTCCTGAGTAGGAATTCTTCTTGTACTTTCCACAGTGACATTCATAACTCTTTGCAGGTCCGAATATCTCTTCAGCGAAAAGTCCTTCAGGTTCAGGCTTTTGTGAACGATAGTTAATTGTCTAAGATTTCTTAACTTCACCAGATCCGGGCTTTTGCTTTTCAGCATAAGACCAACTCTTGATAACTTCTGGAGATGCAAGACCAATCTTGATACTAGCTAGTTTACTTAAATCAAACATTCGTTAGTCCTCCTTTTAGTCCATATTAGAAGAATCACCATCGTCAGTTTCCTTGCCATCATCTGTCAAGTCATCTAACGCTTCTTCTGCTTCTTTTTGCTGCTCTTCAGTTATAAACGAAGAAGTTTCTTCAAATCCATCTTCCTCAACAGGTAATCCAGTGTTGGAAGCCTCAACTTCATTTGAAGCATTCTTCTTCAATCCCTCATTCTCCATAGGTGTATAAGAGAAATTACGTAATTCATGGTTATACTTCTTGATTTCGCTATCGTTGCTAGAAGCAATTCCATCCATTGAAATAGGCTTGTTGTCCTTGTCGAGCAAGATGACATTGATAGCCAAACCTTGAAGTTCCTTCAACATAACACGGAAAGACTCAGGCATTGAAGGACTTGGAATAGGCTTATCCTCACAAATAGATTGATAAGTAAGAGCCTTACCGACCATATCATCTGACTTGATGGTGAGCATTTCCTGCAAAGTGTGAGCTGCACCATAAGCTTCCAAAGCCCAGACTTCCATTGCTCCGAAACGCTGTCCACCCTTGTGAGCTTTACCACCCAAAGGCTGTTGAGTGACCAAGGAATAAGGTCCAGTAGCACGGGCATGAACTTTATCGTCGACCATATGGTCAAGCTTGATCATGTACATACATCCGACTGAAATTCTATTTTCGAATCTCTCACCGGTTTGTCCATCATAGACGACTGTCTTTCCATCATCGGAAACACCAGCATCCTTCATAAGGCTGAATAATTCTTCGTTTGAAACACCATCGAATACAGGTGTAGCAACCTTAAGTCCTAATCTTCTACAAGCATCACCTAAATGAATTTCGAGAATCTGACCGATGTTCATACGTGAAGGAACACCCAAAGGGTTCAAACACAAATCGACAGGAGTTCCATCGGACAAGAAAGGCATATCTTCTTGAGGTACAAGTTTAGAGATAACACCTTTGTTACCATGACGTCCAGACATCTTATCACCTTCCGAGATCTTTCTCTTTTGGATGATATAGACCTTTACAGTTTCAAGAACGTTAGGTGCAAGCTCATCACCATTCTTACGGCTGAAGACCTTTACAGATTGAACAATACCAGCTCCACCGTGAGGTACTCTCAAAGAAGTGTCCTTTCCATCTTTCTGCTTGTCTGAGAAAATGGATTGAAGTAACTTTTCTTCAGGCGACAATTGTTGTTCACCCTTAGGAGTACTCTTTCCGACCAAGATATCATCTTCAGAAACAACAGTTCCAGGAATGACAATACCATTAGCATCCAAATGAGCCTTGAGATCTTCAGAAATGTTAGGCACATCTCTTGTGAAAGTCTCATCTCCTAACTTTGTCTTTCTACGATCGATTGAATATTCATCGATATGAATAGAAGTGAAGACATCATCACGACGGCATTGTTCGTTCATGACGACAGCGTCCTCATAGTCGTATCCGTGCCAAGTCATGAAGGCTATGGTTTCGTTTTGACCGAGAGCCAAATCTCCATGGTCCATTGCAGGACCATCAGCAATTATTTGACCGACCTTAATCTCATCACCAATCTTTACGATAGGAGTTTGATTAATACAAGTTGCTTGGTTAGCCTTAGCAAACTTACGAAGCTTATATTCGTGATTGACTCCTTCATTATCTTGAATAATGATTTTCAAAGAATCGGCATATAAAACTTTTCCGTCTTGCTTGGAAATTACAGCAGCACCAGAGTCGTGGGCAATCTTATATTCCATACCTGTTCCGACAATAGGTGCGTGAGGTCTAAGCAAAGGCAAAGCCTGACGTTGCATGTTACAAGCCAACTGAGCACGGTTGGTATCATCATTTTCAAGGAATGGAATAGAAGCGGCAGCGATTGAAACAATCTGCTTAGGAGAGACATCGATATAATCGACATCTTCTTTGTTGACACGAATAGTATCACCATTATGACGAGCAGTGACATACTCATCGATAATATTTCCTTCAGCATCAGTTTCAGTATTAGCTTCAGCAATGATCAAATTTTGTTCCTGATCAGCTGAGAGATAAACAGTCTTGCTGTTATCTTCCAAAACTTTACCATGCTCTACCTTACGGTAAGGTGTAGTTATAAAACCATGATCATCAATCTTAGCATAACATGCCAAGTTGTTGATCAAACCGACGTTTTGTCCTTCAGGAGTTTCAATAGGACAGATTCTTCCGTAGTGAGTGAAGTGAATATCACGAACCTCAAAGGAAGCTCTATCACGTGAAATACCACCAGGTCCCAAAGCTGATAGACGACGCTTGTTAGAAAGCTCAGCCAAAGGATTAACCTGATCCATGAATTGTGACAATTGAGATGAGTTATAGAATTCAGATATAACAGAAGTCAAAGGCTTGATATTCAAGACGTTGCTTGGCTTGTTCAAAACATCAGAGCCTTCGTTGTTGTTATCTTTCTTTCCCATACGCTCACGAATGGATTTCTCCATACGAGAGAGTCCTTGACGGAAATAATTTTGAAGCAACTCTCCGACACATTTTACACGACGGTTAGAAAGATTATCAATGTCATCTACAGATCCGACTCCATCGATGATATCGAGGAAGTAAGAGAACACTGCAAAAATATCAGAGATTGTTACATAGTTCTCATTTAAGAGAGTATCAGTACCGATGATAGTTACAATCTTCTTGTTAGCCAAGAATTCATTGATGGCCTTATCATCTTTTCCTTCAAGCTCAAATGTATCCCAGGAAAAGTCTGCATGCATTGAACTTTCGAAATTGGAATCGATAAACTCATTCTTGTTAGATTTGTATGAAGGGTTGCTTCTAACAGTTTGAGTTAATCCACCCTCATCTTTGGTAAGAGTCAAAGTGTAACGCTTATCATCATCGGCATCAGTTCCAAAGTCATTTTGTTCACCGAGTTCAGTGAAAACTTTAACTCTATTGATCAATCCGTGATTGTCAAGTTGTTGGAAGATATGGAAGAAGTTGTCGCTGTCAGATCCATCGAAGGTCATTCCACCTTTTTCATAGCTGACGACACCATCATTATCGGTGACAATCTTCTTTTCGAAGAACTTCTCATTCTCAAGTTTCAAGACATCAGCAGAAGAAAGTGTGTGTCCAGCGAAGAATTCAACGACACCATCTCTATCGACCAAATCTTCAGCCAAGGTCTTTCCGACCAAACGATTATAGATACCTAACTTCTTTGTCAACTTGAAACGACCAGCTCTACCGAGATCATAATGTTTCTTGTCGAAGAAGTGATTCTTGATTAATGTAATAGAAGCAGCTGCAGGGTTAGGCTCACCAGGTCTAAGCTTAGAGTAAATTGTTCTACAAGCAGTAGTTTCACAATCATCTTCAGCAGTTCTTTCCATCTTATTCTTACGAATAGTGTTGTCGAGCAAAGTGTTTCCGTTTCCGAACAAATCCAAAATAGTTTGGTTATCGGAAAGTCCCAAAGCACACATCAATGTGAGAGATGAAACTTTTCTTTGCTTATCGATACGAACACTCAAAGTATCCTTTGCATCAGAAAGGAACTCAATCCAAGTTCCACGTTGAGGGATGATATCTCCACCATACATAAAGCGGCCGGACTTATCTCTTTCCTTAGAAAGATAAGCACCAGGTGAACGTACGATTTGAGAAACAATACAACGCTCAGATCCATTGACGATGAATGTTCCAGAATCGGTCATCATCGGATAATCACCAAAGAATACTGGTTCTTGAATCTTCTCACCAGAAGGATACTCTATAACCATATCTACACTCAATTTACGAGAATAGGTTTGATTCTTTTCCTTGGCAGTAAATGCATTTTCAACATTTACGCCTTCCCAGTGAACGGGATCGACTTTAGTACGATCGATATCGAGCTTGATTTCTTTCTTATCGCTACTATTGTCTTCTTGCTTCAACTTAGGATCAACAGATCCAATAGGGAAGAAGTCTTCCAAAACTTCTCTAACTCCCTTATCCATAAACCACTTGAAAGAATTCAATTGGATTTCACAAAGATTAGGCAACTCTAAAGCACCCGAAACCTTCGAGAAATTAATACGATCATTATTCAAGCGGGGATAATTTCCAATTATGTCTTCGACAGAAGTGGATTGATTTAATTCATCTTTTTCACTGTAATTTTCAGCCATTTTTGGTCCTCTCTATCAATTTAGTTCGTGCGGTTGTCGATAGAAGGGTTGTGCCATGCGCTACACACCCCTTAAACCGACTTGTCCCCTTTACATCACAACACCCATTCCCTATAAAAAGGAATGGGCGGAGACTAATACTTTAGTGGAATTAACGAAAGAGAAGGACTACTTGAGTTCAACAGTTGCAGATGCAGCTTCAAGAGTCTTCTTGATTTCTTCAGCTTCAGCAGTAGGAACCTTTTCCTTGATAACTGCAGGAAGTGTATCGATGAGCTTCTTGGAGTCCATCAAAGATTTTCCAGTGATTCCTTGGACAGCCTTGATGACGGCGACCTTAGAACCAGCGATAGCAGTGACGGTGACGTTGACGGTTGAAGGACCTTCAGCGGCAGCAGCGCCAGCAGCAGGAGCAGCGGCGACAGCGGCAGCAGCCTTGACGCCAAACTTCTCCTCAATAGCCTTGACCAAGTCGAAGAGCTCGACAACGGTCATGCTCTCAAGAGCATTGATAATGTCATCCTTAGAAAGTGCCATAATAATTAATTACCCTCCTATGGCTTTCGACTCGACTAGGCAGCAGGGGTTGCAGCTTCTCCAGCTTCACCCTGCTTCTTCTCGGCAATAGACTTGATGTCCAAAGCAAGATTACGCATACCGGCTTCGAGGACGGAAAGCAATTGTGAATATATTCCATTTCTGCTTCCGACTTTGCCAAGTTCTGCCATCTTTTCCTCATTAAGGAATACATGCTCGACAAGTCCACCCTTGATCTTTGTGTTCTTCTTGTTCTTGCTAGCAAACTCAGTCACGACAGAAAGAGCAGCTAAAGGATCATCACAAGTGATCAAAGCGTTGGAACCAGTCAAGAGCTTCTCAAGCTCAGTATCGTTCTCAGCCTCAAGAGCTCTTCTTACAAGAGTATTCTTGCGGACTTCGACACCGGCCTTGACAGGCTTGTCATCAACTTTGCACTCTCTGAGTTTGATTCTCAAAGAGTTAAAGTTAGTAACATTGATTCCGTCATAGGATAGGATGATCGTGCATTTGGCGGTTGCAAGACGGGCCTTTAATTCCTCGACCTCAGCTTGCTTAGCTTTAAGTGTGTTAGGATTCACTTTTCATGACCTCCTGAATCCACGTATCGAATCGTATCGACAATATATGGCAATCAACATACTTTTTATCAATTTAGGTGCATGACCTAGGCGACATTATTAAGCTTTCTCGCCGTCGCTGTCTTCGGTATGCTGTAATGCCCGGTTTAGAGTTAGAACGCTCAGATTAGAGAGCGTTGACGTCCACACTTACGGAAGGACCCATAGTGGAGCTGATAGCACAGCCCTGCACATAGACACCCTTCACGGAAGAAGGACGGATTGAGAGAACGAGATTGATGACGGTACGAAGATTTTCAGCAAGTTTCTCTTCGGTGAAGCTAGCCTTACCGAAGGTGAGTTGAATATTACCATCCTTATCAGTACGATAAGCAACCTTACCATTCTTGATTTCAGTGATAGCTGAACCAATGTTCATGGTGACTGTTCCAGTCTTAGGGTTAGGCATCAATCCTTTAGGTCCGAGGATACGTCCGAGACGTCCAATTTGACCCATCATGTCGGGAGTGGCAACGATGATATCGTAACCAAACCAATTCTCTTTTTGAATCTTCTCAATCATATCAGCTGCACCGACAAAGTCAGCACCAGCTGCCTTAGCCTGAGCCTGTTGGGTGTTGGTCAAAGCCAAGATTTTCTTGGTCTTACCATTTCCATTAGGCAAAACAATAGTTCCACGGAGCTGTTGATCAGGTTGTTTTGTATCGAGGTGAAGCTTGAAGCTTACATCGATAGTGCTATCGAACTTGGCGATAGCTGTTTTCTTAACTAAAGCCACAGCTTCAGCAACAGAATACTTCTTAGTTCTGTCGATGAGCTTAGCGACTTCGTTATACTTCTTTCCTCTTTTTGCCATTTTAGTGATCTCCTTTACTTGTCGACAGCAATGCCCATGGATTTGGCAGTACCAAGAACACAGTTGATGGCAGCTTGCTCATCCTTGACATTGAGGTCAGGAAGTTTGTACTTAGCAATTCTTTCGATTTCAGCATAAGAGATGTGAGCAACTGCAGTCTTGTGAGTAGCAGCACCCTTCTCAAGCTTAGTAGCTTGCTTCAAAAGGAATGTGACAGGTTGTGTCTTATAAGCACAATCAAAAGTACGATCCTCATAAATGGTGAGGACACAAGGGACTAATTCTCCCTTGCGTTCAGCGGTGTCGGCGTTGAACTTTTGACAGAACTTAGCACCGATTCCGAAAGGTCCTAATTTCTGACCAAGTTTGGCAGGGCTAGCCTGTCCAGCCATGACTGTGATAGTCATAGCACGCATAATTTTCTTTGCCACGGTAGTTTTCCTCCAATTTCCGTGACGTGGTTCGACTCATGTCTCCCACGTGCTTAATCAGCTTTTAGTCACAAAAAGCGTGCAAAAAGCCGCTAAGCAAAAAGAATCATACGCTCTTCAGTTTCAATAGTCAAGCTTTTTTCTTTGTAATTATATAAATAGGTTAGGAAATATAAGCAACAGCAAAGAAATCAGTTAGAAATTAAAAATTTTGATCATATTCTTTCTTTACCAGCACATATTGTTTGATTAGGGATGAGTAAGCATCACTAATAAATCTATAGAAAGGATTAAAAACATGAAAAGAGAAAAAGATGAGAAGAAAAAAGGACTGTTTAAAAGCAAGCTTGCAAAAGGAATTCTAGCAGGTGTTCTAGGCTTCACGTTAATCGGAACTGTTGTAGGTGTCACTGAAAACCAGTATCATTGGATTAGCAATAATGTTTCAAAAAAAGATAATGAAGACGACTCTCCGATGGATTCGTCAATCAAAGAAGAGAATGGAATAAGTATCATTGGAATCCAGAAGAAAGCAGCAAGCGATTCTCTTTATAGATATGGGGAAGAAATTGTGAATTATAAATTTGGCGAAGATGTTACTGATAGAGTTCTATATAAGATTAACTACACAGGGCAAAGCGAAGTTCCTGATTCAAGTATTCTAACTATCAATCATGAAGTAGGAAGTATAAAAATCGGATGCAACAAACCTTTCTTAAAACAAATCACAATCACTTTATATGCAGAAAGCGACGAGAAAATAAATGCTTCACTCACTTTAGACTTTGTTGAAAAATTAACAATCACTTATTCATATCCATCCATTACTACAGTGGGTCAAGATATAAAAACAGCAAGCGTATTAGTAGAAACAACTGGAGGTTCTATTGAAGTAGATAAAGAGGTAAGAGATCAATTTTATTCTTATGACTATCTCACTCTTTGCACCTACTACCAGGACCCCATCTTAAACGAAAATATGCATTTAATAATTAGAAACAAATTAGGTAAGAAAGAATCTGATAGTGAGGCTTATACAAAATATTCGATAAAGAATACGAACAATGGCGTTAAAAAAATAGGCTGGAGAGGGAAAAAGAACCCTGAAACTGGTGAATACGAATATTCTACTTCTTTTAGATTTAAATATATTGATGACGGTCCTTTCAATCCTACTACCATGTTAAAAAACATTTGCTATGTTTTTGAAGTAGAAGGTCAAAAAGTAGGAGTATCGATGTTGGATTTAATGCAATACTCCTTGGAATTAAAAAATAAAGTTGTAAGTTTTATTACAGAGCAAAAATTATTCAAGATGGGATTTTCTGTAAACGGAAAATATAGAGAAGTTAAATCAAGAATTCTCGATGCTAATTTAATATTGAACAATATCACTTCTATCGAGCCTGAAAAGACAGCCATTTCTTTTTAGCTCATCTATATTTCTTAACCCATTTGTATTTTCTTTCTTCAAATCTTAAAATATCTAACCGGTGGGAAAAGAAAACAAATGGAACTAAGCAAAAGAATAAATTTAGAAGGAACTATTAATACAAGAGATTTAGGTGGATACGAAGGTTTTGAAGGAAAACATATAG
>ERZ1031897.642-NODE-642-length-12630-cov-13.981153_pt1 | contig 12630 bp, 9 predicted proteins | sample MGYA00517881_ERZ1031897 | MGnify/ENA primary metagenome ERZ1031897 (study PRJEB33719, sample SAMN04261280) | wastewater metagenome | biome: rural village; feature: human; material: feces | host: Homo sapiens | place: El Salvador | collected 2013-01-07 ... | reverse complement strand
GACATTCAGAACCACAATCTGACGCTCTAACCAACTGAACTACGTCCACCATTTTTTAAGCGAGTGCAAAGGTACGGAAAAAATTTGGTTCCACCAAATATTTCCGTACTTTTTTACATTTTTTTTATTTTGCAGGGCTGTTTGGCACTACAGGAGCTGCCTTTTCTGCTGCAGGTGCTGCTTTCTCTGCACCGGCTGCTGCTGGAGCTGCCTTCTGAGCACCGGCTGCTGCATCCTTGCTGGCACCTGGCATAGCAGGAAGAGCGGTCTGCTCCTGGGTAGCACCCTCCATTACGCTGCTCTCGCCCACAGCCTGTGGAGCTACGTAAGCGCAAGCTACGCTGATTACTACCATCAGACCGGCAAGGGTCCATGTAATCTTTTCTACTACATCGGTGGTCTTGCGAACACCCATGATAGAGTTGGTTGAAGAGAAGTTAGATGCCAATCCACCTCCCTTTGACTCCTGGATCAGAACGATGAGTACCATCAAGATGGATACCAGGACGATCAATACTACAAATAATGTGTAAATCATTTTTTTAAAACTAGTTTTATTATTATTATTTATTTTCTTTTCTTCTCGTTAAGCATCAGTTTTTCGAGGAAGCGGAGCTGATCTATATAGAACGCACTCTTCTGTGGATGCTGCTTGTACAGGCGGTCGATAATCTGATAGGCTCGCTCGTACTTGCCCTGCTTGATGTAGATTCGGGCAAGGGTCTCCGTAAAGATACCACCATTTTCTGAGGCAGCTTGGGCTTCGGAAGAATCTGCTTCTGCAGTTTCCTTCTTCTCTTCCTTCTCTTCCTTTTCTTCCTTCTTCTCCATTACCTCGCTCTCCTGATCCTCCTCCTCCTTATCCTTGTGGAGTTTGAATCCGCCTTCTTCTATGAAGTCGTCGATGAGGGCGATGGTTCTAGATGGCTGCTCGTGCTCGGTTTCCGTCTCCGTCTCCATCAGATAGGCCACGTAGTCAACGGCGGCATCGGCTGGCGTTGGCTTGCGCTTCTCTTCCGGTTCCTTCTCCCTTTCCTCTGCTTCGGTTGGGATGGAGTGGAGGAAGTGGTCGATGAGACTGCTGGTGCGGTCGCTCTTAGGCTTGCCTTCCACAGCTTCGTGGCGGTTTGAGTTCTGGCTCTTGAGCTGATAGTGGGCTGCCTCTACCATCTGGAAGATGACCTTGCGGTCGGAGATGTAGATGGCGGCACGCCGCAGTTCCTCGTCGAAGCTCGGGTCGTGGAGCAGGTACAGGTTCTGCAACATCAGAAGGCGAGCCGTCTGATAGTACGGATAGAGGGCCAGGAGGGCGCGCAAATCATAGAGCGTTTCCCGGTTCATTTCCTCAGGATGTTGTATCAATCTGTTTAGTTCCACGATACTATTAACTTTAAACTATAAACTATTAACTCTAAATTCTACTACCAGTTTGCCACAGTGGCGTTGAAGATCTGGTCAACCAGGTCTTTTACCATCTGCGTTACTAACTCTTCCTGCACAGAGGCGAGGCTCTGGGTGGTATCGTAGGTCTTGGCAGAGGTGAACTGGCGCTCGAAATCCTCGTTGTGGTTCTTGGTGTTGGTGAAGCGTACGTTCACCGTGATGCTCAGCTCGGTCTGGGCTGAATATCCCTCGGCACTCACCGACTTGTTGCGCTGTGAGTATTGAGTAATCTCGCCCTCTATCTTCAGGTCGCCATTGCGGCTCACCTGGCGGAGCTGGGTGTTGCTGGCAAACTTATCCTTCAGTTCGTTGTTGAACATCGGACCCATCGGACCCCATACATAGGAGCTGCGGATAGGGAAGTCGGCCAACTGGATGGTCTTGGTCTTGGTGTAGTCGATGCTGGCACCGTTGAACTTGTAGCTCACGGAGCAGGCTGCTGTGACACCCATCACCAGGACGATGCCTATTATATATATGTACGCGCGTAGATGCTTCATAAATTGAATTTTTTAATTCTTCTGTAGAGCGTTCTGTCTGAGATGCCCAGTTCTTCGGCCGCCTTCTTGCGGTTGCCGTTGTTGCGTTCCAGGGCACGCTCTATCATCTGTCGGCTCAGTTCACTGAGGTTGAGCGATTCGTTCTCGCTCTCATTCTCATTCTCCATGTCCTTGATTTCCTCTGCCTCGATATCCTCGGCATCCCGTCTTGGTTCGGCATAGATTCTGCCTTCCTGCAGATTGCCGAATTCGGAAGGGTAGTGGGGTTCAGACATTCCCGAAACCGATGGGGATGTGATTCCCGAAACCGATGCTGGCATTCCTGAAACCGATGGTACGCCTGAAACCGTGGCTGGAGGCATGCCTGAGATGTTTTTCGGATGGCTGAAGCCATTGGCTCCGCTGAGTCCCCGAGCTTCATCTAGCTGGTCGCGCAGCGATTTCATCTCTCTTCGCAGGTCGCTCACGTTGCCCCTGAGTTCGTAGAGAATCTTGTAGAGCATCTCCCGCTCGCTTTCGTAGCTATGCTGTTCGTTTCCGGCTTGCGGAATGGTGGCGAGCTGGGTAGTTTCCTCATCTCTTGGGATGAACTGCGAGAGGGTTTCGAGATTGATTTCCCTTTCCCGGCTCAGCACCGACATCTGTTCGGTGATGTTCTTGAGCTGTCGCACGTTGCCTGGCCACTTATATTTCAGCATGAGCGCCTTGGCATCCTCGGTGAGTGAAATCTTAGGCAATCGATATTTCTCAGCCATCTGCATTGCAAAGAGGCGGAAGAGCAGGAGAATGTCGTTGCCACGTTCACGCAGCGGAGGCATCTGGATAGGGATGGTATTCAAGCGATAGTAGAGGTCTTCGCGGAATTTTCCCTCGCTCACAGCCTTGCGCATGTTCACGTTGGTGGCTGCCACAATTCTCACATCAGTCTTTCTGATTTCGGTGCCGCCCACACGGATGTATTCACCCGTTTCGAGCACACGCAGCAGCCGGGCCTGCGTCTGTATCGGCAGTTCACCCACCTCGTCGAGGAAGATGGTACCCTTGTTGGCGATGCCGAAATATCCTTCGCTTTCGCCGATGGCTCCGGTGAAGGAACCTTTCTCATGACCGAAGAGTTCGCTGTCGATGGTACCCTCCGGGATACTGCCGCAGTTGATGGCGAAATATCTTTCGCGTCTTCTCGGCGAGTTATCGTGAATGACTCGTGGGATGATTTCCTTACCCACACCGCTCTCTCCGATGATAAGCACGGAAAGGTCGGTCGGTGCCACCTGTAGGGCGACATCGAGAGCACGGTTCAATCCGTCGCTATTTCCGACGATATTGTAGCGTTGTTTTATTTTCTGTAGTTCAGAATTATCCATTTAGCTGCCAAAATTACACATTTTTTTTGAATTAACTGCCTTTTTTGCCCAAAAAGTGGGTATAATAAGGTAGAAAATAGGCGAAAATGTGATATTTCGCCTATTCTCTACGTATTTCGAGCCTATTCTGCTGGTTGTGGAGCAGGCTGTTCTGCTGGCTTCTGAGGAGCTGGCTGCGCCTGTCTTTCGGCAGGATTAGGCTGCTGTGTCAACTTTTTATCAGTCTGCTGGGCAGGCTGAGGGGCGTTGTTGTTGGCGTTGTTGTTGGCTTTACCATTGTTGCCACCATTGTTATTACCGTTGTTTCCTTTAGGGGCATTCTGCTCGTTGTTTCCCTTGTTGCCGTTCTGCTTGTTTCCGCCCTTTGGAGGGAATGGGGAAGGAACGTGCTTCTTTGGGATGGAGAAGCGAACCTTCTCGCTCTCGTCACGCTTCTCGTGGTAGAGCTTTGGCAGCGGGTTCTGGTAAGCCTCTTCGCTGGTTTCACGATGGCGGAAGGCATCGAGTGCCAGGAAGATGGCGTGGCGGAACGAGATGGCATCAGCCTCGTTGTAGCCTGCCATATAGTAGCATGGGGTAGTGTTGGCTGCTGTATGGATGATAGGGAGACCGGCGGTATAGAGCACGCCATCCTCGTTGAAGAGGGAGTGGAATGGCACGGCTGCCTGGTCGTGGTACATCGCCATGACGCCATCGAACTCGTTGTAGTATCCGTTGCCGAAGAAATCGTCGGCTGGGTAAGGACCGAATGCCTGGATGCCCTTCTCGGCGAGTGCATCGATGGCTGGGATGATGATGTTGCGCTCCTCGGTGCCGCAGCTCTGTTCCTCGTTGATGCTTGGGTTGAGGGCGAGCACAGCGATGCGTGGGTTGGTGAGGAGGAAGTCGCGCTTCAGGGTGTGCCAGAGCAGGGTGGTTTTCTCCACGATGCTTTCCTGGGTGATTGACTTGGCCACCTGGGTGAGTGGTGTCTTGCCGGTGACGGAGGCAATGCGCAGGTCGTCGCCTACGAGCAGGCTCAGGGCATGGCTGCCGTCGCCCAGACAGGTTTCGATGTAGTCTTTGTGATCCACGAAGGTGTAACCTTCAATCTTGATGTTCTGACTGCTTACCGGGGCTGTGACGAGCACATCGTAGAGACCGTCGCGATAGTCGGTCATGGCACGGTCGAGAGCCTTGACTGCTGCTGCTCCTGATTCCGGAGTAGGCATACCCATATCCACCTTCACTTCCTCTTCTACGGCAGCGAGGAGGTTGATTCTTCCATCTTCAGCATCTTCAGCTTTCTGGATGATGGAGAACTGGGCTGGCAGGTTCATCGCCTTGCGATAGTAGGCTGCCACTTTTGGCGAGCCGTAGATGATAGGGGTGCAATACTCCAGCATCTCCGGCTCGTTGAATGCCTTAAAAATGAGTTCATATCCGATACCGTTGGTATCGCCGTGGGTGATAGCCACTTTGATTCTTTTGTTGTCCATGAAATTTTATTTTATAGTAGAAATCGCAGCTTCGAGCTGCTTGATTAATATTTTCTTTTTCATTTCGGGTGCATAGACAAAGGCGATGATGTAGAGGTTATTATGAATGCGATGCATTACGTAAGGGCCTCCCATGGCATCCCCTTTCATCTCCCAGAGTCCTCTTTCAGAAAGAACGGGAATCACCATATACATGCTGTCGGTTTCGCCCGGCATATTGGTTCTAAGAATGCTATCAATCTGAGCCTTATCATTAACATGAAAAGCATTTGAATTCTTCATTCTTCGTTCTTCACTCTTCACTTTCATTATGAGCAGGTTCTGCATGCCCGATCTGGCGTTGTTCGAGATCCAGATGAAGTCTTTCGCCTTTTTGCTGGCGTTCATCGCTGCAGGAATCTTCATGTCGATTCCGAACATCTTTTTGATTTCGTCCTGCATCTCCCTGTTTTGTTTGCTGGGGTTGCCGGAGATGATATCTGCCAGATGTTTCAGTTCCACTTCATCCACGATGTGGCGGAGTTTCTCGCCATTGAGCCTTTCCCGCAACTGCTGTGCCGATTGGGCGGTTATGCGAATGATATTCTGTGGCGCTGCATTCTCGTCGTGGTGAAGTGTGACGGAGAAATCCCGCTCTCCGATATTCTGTTCTCCGAAATCCCGTTCTCCGATATTCACGACGATTCGGGTTCTTACGAGCAGATAGTTTCCCCGGGTCTTGCCCTTCTTTACCTGAATCAGTCGGCAGAGTGGTTCGGGTTGGGGCAGTCCTGTCACATCCTCCGTCAGCATCTTGGTTACGATGCTGTCGGTATCTCCCTCAAGCACCACCTCGTAAGGCATTCCCGTGCTTTTGGGCAGTTGATTTTCCTTTCCTCTGTTGCATCCACTCAGCAGAATGTAGAGTAGTAGGCTGATGAGAGGCAACTTTGTTGCTCTGCGTGCAAATGAGTGCTTCATACTTTACATACTCTCCAAAAATTTCTTACCCTTTGGAGTGTAGAGGAATATCAGGATGCTAACTGCAATTACCATAATAATTGTCATTGTTAAAGCCATGTAAAACATATTTCTTATTTTAAAGATTCTCTAACCATTTCTTTCCTGGTTTTGTATAAAGCCAAGCCAGAAAGCTGAGAGCTATGATGAGACTTATCGTCATTGTAAATGTAAATAGATCCATAATTCTTATTTTTTTAAGATTTTATATCCAACGATGAAAAATACCACAGACAGTATTATGCCAATGGTTGCTCCAATAAGCATTGATACAGTTGGGGCTCCATCTTTAAACATCGATGCCAAGCTACCGAGAAAAGTGATAGAGAAAGACGCTTTGCTTAAGTCATAGAAGTATTTACCCGTCTCAGACCTTTTTGTTCTTTCCTTTTCTTTTCTTTCATTTTTTGTATCCATTTGTACCATATCCCCCTCCTTTCTTATCCCTTTCCATGCTTCTGCTCCTCATCCTCGTGCTGTCGGATTTCTCCAATCTTCTTCGAGGTGCTGAGCAAGCCGCAGGCGGCGTAGATGTCCTGGCCGCGGCTGGCACGGATGGTGGTGAAAACACCATGCTGGGTGAGATAATCACGGAACTGCTCCATCTTCTCGTCGTTCACACCCTGCAACGGGATGTCGGGAATCTGATGGAAACGGATGAGATTGAAACGGCAATCCAGACCCTTCACCAGTTTGATGATGGCCTTGGCATGCTGCATGCTGTCGTTCACGCCCTTGAACACGATGTACTCGAAACTCAGGCGGCGCTGATGGGAGAAATCGTAGTTCTTCAGCAACTCCACCACCTGCTCGATACTCATGCCCCTTTCGGCAGGCATCAGTTCGGCACGCTCCGATGGAATAGGGTCGTGCATCGAAATCGCCACATGGCACTCGCTCTCTTCCAGGAATCGCTTCAGCTTGTTCTTCACGCCCACAGAACTTACCGTGATGCGCTTTGGACTCCACGCCCAACCGTAATCGGCGGTGAGAATCTCGGTGGCACGAAGCACATTGTCGAGATTATCCATCGGCTCGCCCTGTCCCATGAACACGATGTTGGTGAGCTTATCCACCTCAGGCAGCGAGTAAATCTGGTTCAGGATGTCGCCGGCAGGCAAACTCCCCTCGAATCCCTGCTTTCCGGTCTGGCAGAAGAGGCAGTTCATCTTGCAGCCCACCTGCGAAGAGACGCAGAGCGTGGCGCGGTCCTTATCAGGAATATACACCGTTTCCACGAACTTTCCGCTTCGGGTAGGGAAGAGATACTTGATGGTACCATCCACAGAATGTTGTGCGTCAGAATATTCTGCGCATCCTATTTCGTATTCGGCAGCGAGTTTCGCACGGTTGGCCTTCGAGATGTTGGTCATCTCATCAATGCTCTTCACATGCTGCTCATAGAGCCACTTCGCCATCTGCCCACCGGTGAAGGCGGGCATGCCTAAGTCCTTTGCCACCTGCTTCAATTCGGCAAGTGTAAGGCCCAAAAGATATTTTTTTTCATTATTCATACTGCAAAGATAGTGTTTTTTGCCGAAAAAGTGTTATCTTTGCCACATATTTTAAGATAATAAGTTGAAATAAAGATAAAAATCATGGTTCCGAGCCCCCAAAAGGGGCGAAAAACAGAAAAATAAGTAATAAAGAAATGAGAGAAAAAATAGACCTTTTCTTGCCATGTGAAGACCTGGAGGTGGCCCAAGAAGCACTCGGAGAACTTCATGACAACAAGACTGTTCAGCATATCAACCTGATGGTGAGCGCCGATTTCGCTGCCCATCACCAGGTGCCAGACGGCTGTACCTTCGTGGTTATCGACCGACTGGAGAGTAGCAACACCGTGGAGAGCATCGCCGAAAATGCCGATGCCGACTTCGTGATGATCTGCACCAAGACCACCCCTATCAGATGGGGCCTCTATGCCTTGGAGCGTTTCCTGCGCACGGCGGATGATACCGCGGCGGTGATGGTTTACTCCGACCACTATTCGCTGGTGAAGGATGATGCAACTTCAGAAAATGCATCTTCTGAAGCGGATGCATCTGATTCGGAAAAAGCATCTGGTAAACTGGAAAAGCATCCTGTGATTGATTATCAGCAGGGTAGTTTGCGAGATGACTTCGATTTCGGAAGTCTCTGGCTTGTCAAGGCGCAGGCTCTGCGCAACTATATCGCCCAGCAGGATAGACAGGAATATCAGTTTGCCGGTCTCTACGACCTGCGTCTCTATCTGAGCCGTGTGGGAGAGATTTTCCATCTGAATGAGTTCCTCTATACCGAGAACGAACTGGATAACAGAAAGAGCGGCGAAAAGCAGTTTGACTATGTGAACCCTAGAAACCGTGAGGTGCAGATTGAGATGGAAAAGGCTTGTACCCAGCATCTTAACAAGGTGGGTGCCCTGGTGGACACCAGCTACTACCGTCTGCCTGATTTCGACGAACAGGAGTTTGAATACGAGGCTTCGGTGGTGATTCCGGTGTTTAATCGTGAGAAGACCATCGCCGATGCCGTGAAGAGTGCCCTGGCGCAGAAAACGGATTTCAAGTTTAACGTGATTGTGGTGAACAATCATTCTACAGATAAAACCGGAGAGATTCTTGATGAAATAGCAGATGACCGTTTGATTCAGATAGTTCCTGATAGAAAGGACTTGGGTATCGGCGGCTGCTGGAATGTAGCCATCAACAGCGACTATTGCGGAAAATTCGCCGTGCAGCTGGATAGCGACGACCTGTATTCATCTCCTGAAACCCTTCAGAAGATAGTGGATGCCTTCTACGAGCAGAAGGCGGCGATGATGATTGGCGCCTACCGCATGTGCGATTTCGACCTGAATACCCTGCCTCCTGGACTCATCGACCACAAGGAATGGACCGAGGATAACGGTTGCAACAACGCCTTGCGTATCAACGGTTTGGGTGCGCCACGCGCCTTCTTTACCCCATTGGTAAGACAGATGCAGTTCCCTAACACCAGCTATGGTGAGGACTACGCCCTGGGACTGGCTTTCTCTCGCCGCTATCGCATCGGCAGAATCTACGACGAGCTTTATCTCTGCCGTCGCTGGGGAGGCAATTCGGATGCCGCCCTGAGCATCGACAGGGTGAATGCCAACAATCTCTATAAAGACCGTCTGCGCACCATGGAGCTGATGGCCCGCAAGCAGATGATGCAGGGTAAGGCGGATATCATGGAAGACAGCAGCATCTCCAGATTCTTCAACCGACAGTTGGAGAAATGGGCTGATGCCCGCCATCGCTTCCGCGACCTGAAACATGTGGAAACCCGTCAGCTCTCGGAGTTAATCAAGCTGCAGTGGAACCCTGCCCGCATCGTGAGCACGGGAGCCAAGATAGACAGGAAGACCCTGGGCGAGCGCCCTTGTTTCCTTTGCGACCGCAACCGACCAAAGGAGCAGATGTCGCAGCAGATAGATGAAAACTTCCATCTGCTGGTGAATCCGTTCCCAATCCTTCCGGTGCATTTCACCATTCCGGCCCGCAAGCATCAGTATCAGGCCATCTATCAGAACTATGGCGAGATGCATCGCTTCCTCTCGCTGCATAGCGAACTGATGGTGTTCTATAACGGTCCGAAGTGCGGTGCCTCTGCCCCGGATCATCTTCATTTCCAGGCAGGTACGAGCGGAATCCTGCCGTTGCAGGCCAACTGGCAGCGTCTTTCGCGCAACCTTACCGACGTCATCTCGCTGAACGATGAAGAGAAGATAGCCGTGGTTCACGACTTCGTGGTTCCTGCCTTCGTCATCATCTCGAAGAGTGAGGAGAGCGACGAGATGCTTTTCCACCGTCTTTACAAAGCCATGCCGCTGCGTGGGGGAGAAACGGAACCGATGATGAACATCGTGGCTTGGAGAAAGGGCGATGAATTCATCTCGGTGGTGATTCCGAGAGAGAAGCATCGTCCGGAGGCTTACTTTGCCGATGGCGATGCTCAACTGATGGTTTCGCCTGGAGCCCTGGATATGTCGGGACTCATCATCACCCCAAGAGAGGAGGATTTCAGAAAACTGACCGATGAGCGTGCCGAGGCATTGCTGCAGGAATGCGGAGTGAGCCAGGAGAAGATGAACAGCATCGTGAGCAAGCTGAAGGTGGCAAAGGAGGCAGAAGATTCCATTCTGGCAACATCTGCCCTATATAGTAATGAGGAGGAACCAGAGGTTACCGTGGGCATCGTGAGTGCCCAGAAGGTGCATTTCTCGCTGAACAAGCCTTATCTGGCTAAGGGCGAAATCGTGATTGGCGAGCAGGAGGTGGAGTTCTTCGAGGGAGGTATCATGTGGAACGGCAATCTTTACAGTAAGCTCACCTTCCATCCGCAGAGCGACGACGCCTCGTTCTCTATCAGCGACGTGACCATCGGCGTGAACTTCCACTGGGAGCGCAAGGAGACGCAGACCTTCCTGGGTGCCCTCCGCTTCGTGGTGGAATCGGATAAAATCTATGCCATCAACGAACTGCCGGTGGAGCGTTATCTGGAGAGTGTAATCAGCAGTGAGATGAGTGCCACATCGAGCCTAGAACTGCTGAAGGCACATGCCGTGATTTCGCGTTCGTGGCTGCTGGCGCAGATGCAGAAGCGCAGGGAGGTGGCTAAGAGCGGCAACAATTTCTTCTCGTTCACCAAGAAGGAGGATATGCTGATTCGCTGGTACGACCGTGAGGACCATACCCTCTTTGATGTGTGTGCCGATGACCACTGCCAGCGCTACCAGGGCATCACGAAGGAAACCTCGCCACATGTTGCCGAGGCTATCAGACTGACCCGTGGCCAGGTGTTGCTGGATGGCGGCGAGATTTGCGATGCAAGATTCTCGAAATGCTGCGGCGGAGTAACTGAGGAATTCCAATACTGCTGGGAGAATACGCCGAAGAACTATCTCACGGCAGTGAGAGATATCGCCTTGGGAATATCGGGAACAGGAAATAATTTAGGAACGAAGGTCCCTCTTCCTAATCTTACCAATGAGGATGAGGCAGAGAAGTGGATCCGCTTCAATCCGCCTGCTTTCTGCAACACGCAGGATAAGAAAATCCTCTCGGAGGTGCTGAACGATTACGACCAGGAGACCGTGGATTTCTATCGCTGGAAGGTGACCCTGACCCAGGAGAAGCTGCAGCAGCTCATCGCCGACAAGCTGAAGATGGACTTTGGTGCCATCCTCGACATGAAGGCGGTGGAGAGAGGAACGAGCGGCCGCATCAGCAAACTGCAGATTATCGGAACCGAGAAGACCTTCACCATCGGTAAGGAACTGGAAATCCGCCGTGCCCTGAGCGATTCTCATCTTCTGAGCTCTGCCTTCGTGGTAGATAAATATGATGCAGATGAAAACGGTGTTCCGCAGCGTTTCGAACTGATTGGCGCCGGATGGGGACACGGAGTAGGACTCTGCCAGATTGGTGCTGCCGTGATGGGCGAGGAGGGTTATCTCTATGATGCCATCCTGCTGCACTACTATCAGGGAGCAGTAATCAAGAAACTCTATCAATAACAAGAAACTCTATCAATAATTTGAATGTAGAATGTGGGGTGTTAAAAGAGGCTACGCTTCTTTTGACACCTGATGTTCTGAACCTAATATTAAAAATGAAATGGTAACAAAGAAAAATAGTCGGAATCCATGGGCTTGGATTCCGACCCTCTATTTTGCAGAAGGACTGCCCAACGTCATTGTGACCGCCCTCTCTGTGGTGATGTATATGCAGTTGGGCCTCACCGATGCTGAGGTGGGTCTCTATACCGGATGGCTCGCCCTGCCTTGGGTAATCAAGCCCCTGTGGAGCCCGTTCATCGACCTGCTGAAGACCAAGCGCTGGTGGGTGCTCACCATGCAGGCGCTCATCGGAGCCGCCCTTGCCGGCATCGCCTTCTCGCTGCCTACTGCCTTCTGGTTCCAGGCAACGATGTGCTTCTTCTTCCTCATCGCCTTCTGCAGTGCCACCCACGATATTTCGGCGGATGGTTTTTATATGATAGAATTGGATGAGCATACGCAGACCAAGTTTGTGGGACTGCGAAACACGTTCTATCGCCTCGCCATCATCTTTGTGAATGGATTCCTGGTGATGCTGGCGGGTGTGCTCCAGGTGATGTTCCGCAACCAGATACGCTTCTCATGGGCACTTATCTTCTACGGATTGGCGGGCATCTTCATCGGACTGTGGCTCTATCATAGCCGGTTTATGCCGCGTCCTAAGGAGGATGTGCAGACGGATAGAACGGTGGGCGAAGTGGCGCACGAACTGAAGAACATGTTCCGCACCTTCTTCGTGAAGTTCAGGGTGGGGGAAACCATCTGCGTGATGCTCTTCCTGCTGCTCTATCGCTTCCCGGAAGCACTCCTGAATACGATGACCAAGACCTTCATCCTTCGTCCTAATTCGCAGGGCGGACTGGGCTTGTCGCCGCAGGAATATGGTTTTGCCAATGGTACTGTGGGACTGATAGGCTTGCTGCTGGGTGGCATCATCGGCGGTATTTTGGTGAGCCGCGACGGTATGAAGAAATGGCTCTGGCCGATGGTTTGCGCCATCACCCTGCCGGATGTGGTTTACATCTATCTGAGTTATTCGCTGAACAGCGATATTATCGTGGTATCGAGCTGTCTTTTCGTAGAGCAGTTTGGTTATGGTCTGGGCTTCACGGTTCTTACGCTCTACATGCTGTTCTACAGTCAGGGCAAGTTCAAGACCTCGCATTATTCCATCTGCACGGGCATCTCCTATCTGGGTTTAATGTTGCCAGGTATGGTATCGGGCTATCTGAAAGATATGGTAGGCTATCGCTTGTTCTTCATCATCGTGATGGCATGCT
>ERZ1031897.639-NODE-639-length-12672-cov-21.002933_pt1 | contig 12672 bp, 6 predicted proteins | sample MGYA00517881_ERZ1031897 | MGnify/ENA primary metagenome ERZ1031897 (study PRJEB33719, sample SAMN04261280) | wastewater metagenome | biome: rural village; feature: human; material: feces | host: Homo sapiens | place: El Salvador | collected 2013-01-07 ... | reverse complement strand
GCATATCATTATAATGATTGCGGATAGACTTGTTCTCTCCCCAAACAGGAGTCCAGGTCTCATCGAAAGTGGAAGTCTTCTCATCGATAACACTAAAATCGGCAAGCAGGTCCTTGCCATCCTTACCACCCTTGGCGAGCTGATAACCCAGCTTGAATGACATCAAGCAAGGTGCCAAATATGTAACCAGCAATGAAGACAAGCTAAAGCTATACGAACAACTCGCCAATGACTACAAAGCCTACGAGTACGACTCGGCGATGACCTACGTAAACAAAGGCCTCATCCTTGCCCAAAAGAGCAACAACATCGCATATAACAAAAGATTCCAGCTTAGTCAAACCAGGTTACTTATCACACGGGGATTCTATGCAGAAGCAAAGGAAATTTTGCAGAAGATAGCCCCCCAAGAAGATTCACATAACTACCAGTTTCTATATTATTATACACTTTACGAACTATACAACAACTGGGCAGCCTACTGTGAAAACAATGAATTCAGCAAGAATTACAACCAGAAGAAAATGGAATACCTGAAGAAAGCAATAGAACTATCTCCAAAGAAAGATGCGTTCTATTACTATCTGATGGGAGAATTATACTATTTCAGCAATCATCCCAACAATAACAGGACCATCCAATACTACAAAAAGGCACTGAATATGGAAAAGGGCAACAGCCGTCTGCATGCCATGACCGCCTTTGCGCTTTCTGAAGTCTATAAGAAAGCCAACAACCTAAAGCTAATGGAGCATTACCTTCTGGTTGCAGCTATCTCAGACATCACTTCTGCCACAAAAGAAAACTTAGCCCTGCAAGACATCGCTCTCTTCATCTACAAACATAAGACAAGAAGTCTGAAAAAAGCACAGGAATACATCAACCTATCCCTGGAAGATGCTTATGCATACAACAACCGGTTACGCCGCATTGAGATTTCATCCAAATTACAATTGATTACCAATGCCTATACAGATGACATCAAAACAACTAACAGATTGCTCAACATCGCCCTATTGGTCATTATCCTGCTCCTACTTGGAGTAGGTATTAGCAGTCTGTTCATCCGCAAGAAGAACAGGCTTCTGAAACAAAAGAAAGATGAAATCACAGCTACGTCGGCAAAAATGGAAATTCTAAATGAACAATTGCATCTCATCAACGCCGAATTGAAGAATACCAATCAGAAACGCGAGAGATTGGTAAAGGTATATATTGACCTGAGCTATAAGAATATAGAGAGGAACCAAAAGCTACGAACATTGGCTATAAGAAAGATAAAGGCCAACCAAAGCAAGGAACTGCTGAGTCTCCTCTCTTCCTCATCAAGTACAGAAAGGGAAAACAAGGAGTTTTTGACTGAATTCGACAAGTCTTTCCTAGCTCTGTACCCAACTTTTGTAAACGAACTGAACCAGCAACTCACAGAATCGGCTCACATCCAACTGAAAGAGAATGGGGAAATGCCACCTATTCTTCGTGTGTGTGCCCTGTTACGATTAGGCATTACCGAAAGTTCCAAGATAGCCGGCATCCTGTCTTATTCGCCACAAACCGTATATAACTACCGTTCCCTGCTCAAGAACAATGCCATCGACAAGGAGCACTTCGAAGAAAATGTGCTCAGACTCTGCATGGTGATAGCCGACAGATGAGAGAAAAAAAGATACCTATATGTAACAACAAATCCCGACAGGCAACAACATACCTATCGGGATTTGTTTATTATCTGCAATTGATGAGAATCCTACTTTACAGTATATTTCTTGCCACCCCGGATATAGATACCATCATGTTTCGCCGGGAGCGATACCTTTCGGCCATTGATATCATAAACATCGGAACAGCAAGGCTTAGTAACACCGACAACAGGAGTTAATCCCGAAGTCAAATCATAATCTATTTCACCATCATCAGGGCAATGAATAACCACCATTTCCTGATACCACTGATACTCCTCATCAACGGAGGCACCATTATCCGTATACTCCAGAGGAAGGAGGCTCAAGTCGAAATAGCCATCACCTAAACCACCATACCCCCAATTCACTCCTACGTTTCCATCAGCATCATAACCATCCAGCACAAAAGCATGGGAAGATGTTTTGTCGTTTCCCTGCTTGTTGGATGTACCGGCATATAGAATAGGATGCCCGGCGCTCAATTCCCGGTAAATAACCTTTTTCCAGGCTGCATCATCATAGTTATTGGTCTGGGGATAATCCTTATAGCCATAATACTGGGTAAGATAGCCGAAATGCTTCTTCATACCAGCCGCCGCATCTGGCAAAGACGCACCACTGCCATCAAGAGAATAATTCATACCAGCCACACAACCGCAATGAAACATCAACTTGGCTACTGCGGCAGCCTGTTCCGAACTGTAGTTATCACCCGAATAAGCAGGCAACATCTCCGTCCACTTATACTCTCCCATACTCAGCATAGCAGTACGTTTCTCATCGCCAACGCTATAAGAAGCGACACCCTTGCCACGGGATGGATACTGGTATACAAACATAATCTGTGCCATAGCCGTAGCCACGCAACCCACCCAGCAGTTTTTGCCATTCACTTGTGGGCACTGGCTATTGAAAGGAGCATCCTGCCCCCATTTTACGGCAATAAGATGCTCAACACTCGACTTGCAACCTGCAGGGATAACCTGATAACCCGTAGAAGCAGCACGAAGTGAAGCGTCATTAATTCTATCCAAGAACCAGCCCAAGGCAGGATTATCACCAAAAGTACCCTCGTCAGAATAACCTATCACAGCCTTGAACGCATCATCATTGGCGAGAACTACAAATCCGTTCCGATTACGTCCTACAACCGTATAAGCATCCGTCTGACGCATAACCCGAAGGTTCTCACCTGCTCCTCCACGAGAAGTTTTCCCGCCAACAGAAGGCAAACGCTCCCCCAGCACCTCACTGGCTATCTCTAATTTCTGCTGAAGGCTCCTTTCCTTTGCCTCAGAGCAAAGGAAAGAAGCCAACATCAGAGAAAATATAAAAATCTTCTTCATAAGTCCAAAATCTTTAGGAAATCATTCGATATTTCTACCAAACGCCATACACATTTACAGACTGCTGCTCAACACTGGAATCTATATATCCATTCAGATAGATGTATTTCTGTGTGAAGTCTATATAAGAATAGGAACTATAGCCATATCCACCATACCACATGAAAGAGTTGATATTTACATCTCCTACCGTCCAGTTCCACAAATAGTCGCCTGTAGAAGAATCAACACCAGCTACGATATAGTTTTTCTTATAGGTCTGATAGTCATCTATGGCAGCACCCTTTCCTTCCTCAGGAACCAGTTCACCAGAGCAATCAGCCAGATTATCGGCATTGAAAGTGCCATTAATCTTGAAATAAAGATCAGCACCTGAACCCAACATATTGGTGATATAAAACTGATTGACACCTTCCAGCTGGTAGATATCAGAATAGGTAACAGGCAGATCTGTGAAACCTGCGTAGTAGAACCGCACATTCTCCAGTACTTTCGTCCACTGAGAAACCAGCACCGACGACTGCAGCACCGTACCTCCATCCTGCTTGGTATAAGGATCGGCATAGGCTTCATCGACATCTATCTTGAAACCAAATTTCTTTTTAGGTGTCAAGCCCTTTACAGAAATGGTCAGCGTAGCCTCCTTCTCGCCCTGGGCAAACTCCACCGTAGCAGGCACCTGAATGGCAGCTGTATCAGTATACTCTACCTTGACAGGAACACTCGCAGCCTCAGCGGCTTCCTTACGGCAAACCTTCACATCAACGGTTTCCTGGTCTGGAGTAAGAATAAACTCTGCCGCATTGCCGGCATCAAAATACACTCCCATGCAATTGTCTGGGACAGGATTTCCTGGCGCATAATCATCGTCATCGCTGCAGGAAGAGAACCCCAACAGGAGACCAGCCGAGATGGCAAGCCCCAAATATCTAAAAAACTTTATATTCTTCATTGTCAATTCCATTTTAAAGATTGAAAAATCTCCTCATTTACTCACTCTTTGCCTCTACCACACTTGTAGGGTCAGGATTCAGTACCACAGCCGGATTAGAACTCTTCTCATATTCAGGGATATAACAATCCATCCATGGAGCCACGAAACCATACTTGGAATTCAAGCGATGACTCTCCAGGAAGTTGGTACCCGTATAGGTACGGACAACAGCTTCCTTAAGACGCTTATAATCAAAATACAGCAGTCCCTCTCCCCAGAGTTCGATACGTTTCTGAAGCAGCACGGCATCTTCAAGTGATTCGATGTCTGTAGCCTGACACTCATAAGAGCCATCTGTATAGCGATAAGCATTCATGAAATCATTCAAGACGGTCTTGGCAGCATCCACCCCTTCTGTATGGGCAATGGCCTCAATATAGATGAGATACATCTCTTCTACACGCATCAATGGAATATCACACAAACAGCCCACATAGAGGTCAGACAAGTTACCTGAACCCGGATGATATTTCAGGTTGGTGTAAGCAGGCAGTTTAGCCCATCCTGCTCCATCCAGCAAGGTAGAATAGCCTGCCGGAACCTCAGCCTTGCCAGCATCCTCAGGGGCAACCCAAGTCTTCTTTCGCCAGTCGGCATCAGGTATCTGATTATAGAGCGAAGCACCTATCATACGGTAAGCCTTGCCATAACCACCCATGGAGAATGCAGTAGATTCAGAAGATACCGTACCCATCCAGGAATGGTACCAGCTGCCCAATTGCTCCTTTGTTCCCAGCGAAGCCTTCCATATCCAGGAAGAATTAGCAGTATTGAAACCTGTCTTCTTATTATACCATTCGCTCTGAGACATTGGCTGGCAACCGGAATTGTCGATGGCAGCCTGTGCGTATGAGGCAGCCTTGGCAAAACAGTCATTAACCGCCGTAATGCCCAAGGCATCATAGCCGTCAGCATCATTCTCATGAGCCAACTGGGCTGTCAGATCATCTGCCGAATCATAAAAACGAGAACCCAGTTCCAACCAGAAACGTGCCTTCAAACCATCTACCACGCTCTCATCCGGCTGATCCTTGCCCGTACGCTTATAGCCCTTCAAGTATGCCTCAGCCTTATTCAGATCGTGCAGGATGAAGCGATACATGGTATAATAAGGTACACGAGGATTGTTCTTACCCTCCTCGCCTGTAGTCTTCTCAGTCACGATAGGCACGGTAAGTCCCATTATCTTGGCTGCTTTGGCATCAAAGTCAGAGAATCCGGTCTTCTTGAATTCAAACATTCTTGCCATATCCAGGTATGCCAAAGCACGGTAAGCATAAGCTACACCGGCAGACGCCTTTGCTGATTCAGATGCTCCTTCCACATCGAGCGACGAGATGATACTGTTGGCATTGTTCACTAAACCATAATAGTAGAAATAGGTGTAATTGAATGGGCTACGGAGTCCCTTACCATTCTCTATAGACGAGAAATAGTCGTAATCTGCATTGTAAACCGGAAAATCCTCTGTCATCACATCACGGATAATCATCTGGCTGGGATAACCGTTGTCGTAAGCCGAACCGTCGCCATACACACCACTCTTTACCATATAGGCACTCAAGCCGGTCAGCAAGCCCTGCTGAGCCGTCTCAGACCCCTGCACCTGACTGCCTGTTGCATAATCCTTTGGCAGTTCCTCCTCCAGACAGCTCTGCATCATCAAGCATGAAGAGAGCACTACTGTGAACAGAGAAACCTTGCGAAATATATTGTTCATCATATAAAATTCTCCTTATCTATATAAAAATCTCGTTATCTAACAGTTTAAAATTGAAGTGTAATACCACCAGAGATGGTACGAACAAACGCATACTGCTCGTTGCTAGGTGAGCCGGTGAAACTTGTACGAGGGTCGAATCCCTTTCGCTTGCTCCACAAATAGACATTGTCTGCCGAACCATAGACACGAACCTTAGTCAAGCCCAAACGACGTGTCAGGCTCTTTGGCAAGGTATAACCGATATTGATGCTCTGCAGGTTGAGATAACTTCCATTAATCAGGAAACGGTCAGAAGATGAGCTTGCATCCGTATCATTATACTGGAGGCGAGGGATGTTGGATCCTCTGTTGCTTGGAGACCAGGCATCCAGCATATCCTTATGGAAATTAAAACCTGTCCAGCTATCATGAGGAACACTCATCAGACTCTGATAACCAGAATCGTAAGACTTGCCGCCGATGGAATAAGTGAAGTTCACACCGACATCAATACCTTTAAACGACAACGATGTGCCAAAGCCACCATAAAGATCCGGAGTCGGGTCGCCACATGCAAAGTAAGAGCCTTCCGACCATTTTGCCGACTTGCCCAGCGAACCATCTTCGTTCTCAACATACCATGTGGATTCTCCTTTCTCATTTACGCCCGCATATTTCTTCAATCTCCAGGTGTAGATAGGCAATCCTTCACCATAATAATAAGAACCGTTATGATAACCGGCATATCCGCTCAGCATCTCGTTCTTGTTCTCATCAAAAAGCTTCGTTACCTCATTGGTATAGTGGGTGGCATTGAGATTGATGTTCCACGCAAAATTCTTGGTGCGGATTACATCTCCTGCAAGATTCAGTTCTACACCACGGTTCACCATGTTACCCACATTAGAGTAATAGCCTGCATAACCCATTGACATAGGCACGCTGATGAAACAGAGCATGTCTGTGGTCTTGCGGTAGAAATACTCCACATCACCGGTCAGACGACCCTTGAAGAGTTCGAATTCAAGACCTGCGTTGATATTGGTATTGGTCTCCCAGGTAATCTTATCATTACCCTTTGAAGCAAAGGTCAGCGCCATGTCGCCATTCATGCTACCGATGCCGTAAGTATCCAGATAACGGTTGTTACCGATGGCATCGTTACCCTGCTGACCGAAAGAGAATTTCACCTTCAGCATGTCGAGCCAAGACTTGGTGCCTGCCATCCAATCTTCCTTGGTCAGTATCCAGGCACCACCGAAAGAATAGAAATCGCCCCAGCGATGGGCTGGAGAGAAGCGGGATGAACCGTCACGGCGATAAGATACCTGACCGAAATACTTGCCATCATAATCATACATGCCACGGAAGAAGAAACCTTCGGTGTTGTAATTGGTCTGATTAGAATATGTCGGCTCATTGGTAATAGCACCTGCCAACTCATGGTTTCCCTTGAAAGAGAACATGTTGGAACGGCCGCCATATACGTATTCATAAGTCTGCTTATAGTTCTCATGACCCAACAACAATGTCATGTTGTGCAGACCAAAAGAACGGGCATAGTTTACCAACTGCTGGAAGTTGACTGTATAATAACGGTAATGTCCTACGGTTACCTCACCATTAGGATAAGTCGTTGCACCAAATCCATAATAAGGCTGCCGGGTACTCTGATAGCGATATTCATAGTCATCCACCGTACCGTTCAAGGTAATCTTCAGTCCCTTGACAAATGTTGGGGTAATCTCAGCAAAGCCATTGATACCGAAAGTATTTCCTACAGAATGTGATGCCTGAAGCTGGTCATCCTTCAACTTGTTGACCTGAGACAATACAGGTCGATTCAAGCCTGCATTCATTCCGTTACCATAATCATATATCTTACCATTATCATCGGTCATGATATTGCCATTGCCATCTCTGAGATACAGCGGATAGATAGGAGCGATGGTATTGACCATGTAGAAGGTATTGGTAGAACTGTTGTTTCCATAAGAATCTACCTCTGTGGCATAGTCTGTAACGGTATGGGCATAGTTTACGTTACCACCCACCTTCAGCCATTCATTTGCCTTATAGGTAGCCTTCAGGCGTGCAGTATATCGCTTAAACTGAGAACCGTATGCGATACCTGGGTTATCCAGATAGCCCAATGAAGCATAGAACTGGGAACTATCGTTTCCACCATTCACATTCATATTATACTCCTGTCGGAGGGTGTTTCGGTAAGCCGCCTTGAGCCAGTCGTCCGGACTAATCGTATAGTCCTTTCCGTTATAAGAGATTTTATTGCCCAATGTGGCATTAGGATTCAGCTTTCCATTATCGCCAATGAGATACTGTCCCTCAGGCACATTGTAGCAGATATAACCCAATCCGCCCATTTCTGAAGAACCACCAATCGCGTTATTGGCAGCCACATGAGCCGCATAAGCTGACATACCCTTGCCATTGGTATAGTAATTATATAATGACTTATAATGTGTCTCATAATATTGACCGGGATCTGAAATCATATCATAAGTCTGAGAGCCACGGCTATTGCTGCCCCATTTGGCATCAACAGTGATGACGGTCTTGCCCACCTGCGGATTCTTGGTGGTAATCATAATGACACCATTGGCACCACGGGCTCCATAGAGTGCATTACTTGCCGCATCTTTCAATACGGTAACAGAAGCCACATCCGCTGGGTTGATGTCACTCCAGGAACCATAATAAGGTGCACCATCTACCACGATCAACGGATCCTGACCTGCATTGATAGAGCTGATACCGCGCACACGGATGGTAGGGGTAGAAGACGGATTGCCAGATGTATTTATCATCTGTACACCAGCTACCTGACCATTGAGGGCATCTACCACATTGGTTACCTGACGCACGGCAATTTTATCTGCATCCACTACGCCCGCAGAACCCGTGAAAGATGATTTCTTCTGCTCACCGTATGCCACAACGATTACTTCGTCGAGCTCACGGTCTTGCGAATGCATGTTGACCTTCATACCCGGCGCCGCCTTTACGGTCTGTGAATCCATACCAAGATAACTGATTACAATCGTTTCTCCTCGTTTGGCACTCGGCAAGCTAAACTTACCATCAATGTCGGTCACGGTTCCGGTTTTAGCACCTTTCACCATGATCTGTGCACCCACTACGGGGTCTCCGTTTTCATCGAAGACCTGTCCCCCGACCTGTCCGGAAGACTGTGCCAGCACTTGCCCTGAAGCAGCCAGCAACAGGGAAGCAAATAAAACCTTCATTTTCATATATCTTCTCTTCTTATAATTATTATCTTATATAATCATTACTCGTCTCTCTCTATATCTGGAATACACCCTTTTATATTTATATACTGCTACGTTATCCATTACAAGTTTTATATAAAATTATGTATTCAGATGCAAAGGTAATATAAAATCCGCTAACAGCCAAACAAAAATCACAATAATTACCGTTTTGCATGTCAAAAAGATACATTTCTCACAAAACCAACATATTAATGCCAGTTTTTCAAAATTCAAATTCCCGAAAAAGGCAACAGATTTCCGCCCGTAACACCATTGTCGCAGCTTCGTCAATGCCTTTCAACCTAATCGCAACCCCAGTGTAATATAACCACCGTACCTTTGCAACCGTAATCAAACGATATAGGTTATGAATGCTAAAAGGGGAATTATTGTATTAGGATTGCTCTCGGCGGCTAGCATGCCAACGTGGGCGCAACAGATTAAGGGTGTCGTAATCGACCAGAAATCGAAAGAGACACTCATCGGTGCAGTCGTCACTGTGGATGGAACCAACGTGAAGGCTATCACCAACATCGACGGAAACTTCCAGATCGATGGATTGGATAAAGAAAAGACATATACACTATATATTAATTATGTAGGATATAAGACTCAAAAAATTGACGGGGTTCAGGCGAAGGACGCAGACCAGGTGATTGCGCTGCAACCTGATGAACAGCAGCTGAAGGAGGTGACCGTTACCGCAGTGGAAAGGCGTAATACGGATGCGGCAATGATACAGGTGGCCAAAAACAGTCCCGTCATCGTGAGCAATGTTTCGGCACAGGAAATATCCAGAACTCAGGATACGAATGCGGGTGAGGTGATACGCCGAGTGCCAGGCGTGAGCCTCATCGACGATAAATTCGTGATGGTTCGTGGTTTGTCGCAGCGTTATAACAATGTGTGGGTGAACGGAGGAGCAGTGCCTAGTTCTGAGGCTGATTCCAGGGCATTCTCCTTCGATATCATCCCAAGTTCGCAGATTGACAACCTCACCATCGTGAAGTCGCCAACGGCTGAATATCCCGCTGATTACTCAGGCGGTTTCATCATCGTCAACACCAAGGAGATTCCGGCAGAAAACAGTTTCAACATCGCCGTGGGCGGAAACTGGAATACATCTTCTGCCTTCAAGGACTTTTCTTACTCAAAAGGTTCCGGAACCGATTTCCTAGGGTTCGACAATGGCTTGAGAAACCTGAATGGGGGCATCCATGCTACCTTGAATCCACAGCTCGATGCCAACGGAAAACCGGTGGGCGATTATGCTACTTCGCTCCTGGGCAACGGATTCAACAATGATTGGCTCATCAAGAACAAGAAGCCTTTGGGCGACTTGAAACTGGCGGCCAGCCTGAACCAGCGCTGGATGCTCGGCGGAAGAACACTCGGCATGCTCGCCGCTCTGAACTATACCAACGAATACCGCACCTACGAGAACATGGAGAACAACCTCTATGGCATCTATGATGCGGCAAACGACAAGCCGAACTATCTTCGTCACTCTGTTGACGACCAGTATAATAATAACGTGAGACTCGGAGCAATGCTCAACTTCACCTTCCTTTCCAAGGACGGCAACCACAAGTATCAGCTCAAGAACATCTTCAACCAGTTGGCTACCAGCCGATATACCTGGCGTGATGGCGTGAGCGCCCAGTCGAACTTGGAGCGAAGCGCAGAGTATTACTACCGCAGTCGAACTACATATAACGGTCAGCTTACCGGCAAGCACACCTTCACTAGCGATGCCCTTGACTGGAGCATCGGGTATGCGTATGCCAACCGTCATTTGCCTGACCGTCGTAGATACCTCATCGACGATGCTCTTGAATCGGGCGTTTATGCCCTGAGCACCGGCAACGACATATCCCGCGAGTGGACCCAACTCGACGAACACATTCTCTCTCTTGGTGTAAATGACAAGCACCACTTCAAGTTTGGCAACTTTGAGCCAGACTTGCAGGTGGGTGCCTATGGGGAGTATCGCAGCCGAGAATACCAGACCCGCAACTTCATCTACAACTGGAATGTTTCAGCTAACAACATGCCATCCGACTTCCGCCACAGCGACATCCCTACCCTGCTCTCCAGCGAGGCGAACATGGGTTACGACAAGCTGTATCTTCTGGAGGAAAAGCAGATGCGCAATAACTACCGCGGACACAACACCTTAGGCGCCGGATACCTGGCGATGTCTCTCCCCTTTGGCAAACTCGGCATCCACGCCGGTGTCCGCTTCGAGCATAATGATATGGAACTCATCTCCAATTCCCGTGACTACGAGAAGAGTGAATCGAGCCGTCATTACAAGACCGATGATGTATTTCCATCTCTCAATACAACATATAAGATCAGCGACCAGCACCAGGTGCGACTGTCGTATGGCCGCAGTATTAACCGCCCGGAATTCCGTGAAGTATCGTCGTCGGTGTATTACGACTTCGACCTTGCCAGCAATGTGCAGGGAAACACTGAGTTGAAGAACTGTTATGTCGATAACCTCGACCTGCGATATGAGTGGTATCCATCCCATGGAGAGCTCATTTCGCTGGCAGTCTTCTACAAGCACTTCGATTCTCCTATCGAGTGGACCTACACGGTGGCAGGCGGCACAGACTTGATTTATTCCTACAAGAATGCGAAGAGTGCCAACAATTACGGTGTGGAGCTGGATATCAGAAAGAATCTCGGATTCATAGGATTGAAGGATTTCAGCTGGTCGTTTAATGGTGCCCTCATCAAGAGCAAGGTGCAGTTTGAGAAGGGTTCGAAAGAGGAAGACAGACCGATGCAGGGTCAGTCGCCATACCTTATCAACACCGGCATCTTCTATAAGAATGAGCCATTGAAGATGGATATCGCCCTGCTCTACAACCGCATAGGCAAGCGAATCATCGGTGTGGGCAGAAGCGAAGGAAGCACAGGCGATGACTCCAATTCCCGAGTGCCTCACAGCTACGAGATGCCTCGCAACACCATCGACTTCTCGCTGGCAAAGAAATTCGGAGACCATCTGGAGCTGAAGCTCAATGTAAGAGATCTTCTTGCAGAAAAGATATATTACAAGCAGTTTGCTGATGTAACGTATAGCGACGGAAGCAAGAAGGAAGTAGAAGAAATAGCAAGATGCTACAAGCCGGGCAGAAACATCGGTTTGCAGGCAATCTATAAATTTTAAATAATAAGAATAATTAGATGTTTGTTTAATAAAACGAGAAACAATGATGAACAAGATGTATTTTTTAGGATGCATGGGCATCCTCGCAGCATCTGCCATGTTGAGCAGCTGCAGCAGTGACAATGACGATCCAACTCCTTCTCCAAATCCAGGACCAGAAGTAGTTTACAAGTGGACAACCAATGGCGGCTTGAAGGCTTGCGACCACATTCTCTTCGGAACAGATGACAAGGAAAACGCCAGCGGTACACAGATTGGCAACGGCGACCAGGAGTTCGTCTTCACAGGCAAGCAGACTTTGAAGAAAGGCACTTATCTCCTCAAGGGATGGGTATATATTGCAGATGGTGCTGAGCTTACCATCGAACCGGGAACTATCATCAAGGGCGACAAGCAGACCAAGGCGGCACTCATCGCAGAGCGTGGCGGTAAACTCATCGCCAAGGGTACAGCCACAGAGCCTATCGTCTT
>ERZ1031897.635-NODE-635-length-12698-cov-24.961955_pt1 | contig 12698 bp, 10 predicted proteins | sample MGYA00517881_ERZ1031897 | MGnify/ENA primary metagenome ERZ1031897 (study PRJEB33719, sample SAMN04261280) | wastewater metagenome | biome: rural village; feature: human; material: feces | host: Homo sapiens | place: El Salvador | collected 2013-01-07 ... | reverse complement strand
GAGTGGGAATGAAAGTTAAGAACAAGCCTTGACACAGTTTAAATTACACCCCCTTTTTCCCTGTTTCAAAATAATGCCACAAACACACTGACAAATGCAGCAATGGCAGACGCCACTGCTACCGCCAGCATCATCAAGTTCTGCCTCACAGAACATTTGCTAAGTTCTATAGTTTGGTCATTTAACTGCTGTGTCTTCAGATTAAAAAGTGCCGTCTGTGCCAGATTTGCATAGGTTTGCTCCTGTAATGCCAAGATACCCTCATCAGTTATCTTAAAACTCGGATTATACTTATCTTCCTTCGTCAACTCCAGCAGTCCCATGGAGCGCAACCTCGCCAAACATCTGAAATATGTTGTTATGGGCATATCCCACATGAATGCTTTGTCCGTATAGTTAAATACGAACTTATTGATGTCTTTATATTCTTGCTCTCCAGTAGACAACGTAAACGATTCAAGTATAGCGGCCATCAGCATTGTGTCCACATAATAAGCGTATGCAATTTCTTCCTTGCTACGCCCGCTTTTTGCGCTCACTCCGTTCATAATGGGAGATATTGTCTTCCCCAGTTCGTTCATCATCTTCATACATTCAGCAAAGGCTTTGAGGTCTTCCTCACTTGCCTGTTCTGGATATTCCGACAGTTCTTTTAGTGTCATAGAAACTTGATTTTAGCCTTTCCACATTCTTATTTTTTCTCTTGTCAGTTGAGGTAATGGAACGAGTTCATATCACTTCCCCCCGCATACTCCATCTTACGGCCTAATACAGTGCAAAATATCATCTGAATATCCTTCACGAAGGAATAGTGATGCAGATAGTATCTGTTTATCCTCACTTTATCAGGATATATCACGGTATCATTATACTCTACAGCTATCGTCTGAGCGTCATGCGTATCTCCAGCTGCCTGTTGCTTGGCAACATACTCCGAAATCATTTCATCTTCGAGCCGATACTTCAACGTAGCTGGGCCAGTTATACCAGGCCGCAGTTCCAGTACCTCTCTGTCCTCCCCTTTCAACTGGTCAGCATACCCAGGTACATCAGGTCGCGGCCCTACAAAACTCATGTTTCCTATCAGCACATCCCACAGCCCCGGCAGCTCATCCAGTTTCCAGTGCCGCAACTTTGCCCCAAGCGGAGTTATACGACTATCTCCCGCCACCGACACCGTGCTGCCGTTATGTTTCACCGTCATCGTGCGGAACTTATGGCAGTCAAACAACTTGCCATCCTTCCCCACACGCTTCTGCACAAAGAACGCAGGTCCTCCTGGCATTTTAATCTTTATCAAGATAGCCACCACCAGCAGCACTGGCCACAGCACAAGCAGCCCCACCAACGAGACCACCCTATCAAAAATCCATTTCAATATCATATCTTTTCTGCCTTTAACTTTCCAAATTGATTCTCATCCAGTTTTATCTGGTAAAACCCTATTGCCATTTCATCAAGAAACTCTTTCACTCCATCATCCGTGAGTTTCGAATATCTGTTCACCCACGTCTTTCCCTCCAGCAATTTCATGATAAACTCTCGTTCATCCCTCGGACATTTCAACCCAAAGTAAACAGCCGACACGCAGTTGGGAATCTCTATCTGCGTATAATCAGCATTCCCGTCGAGGTCAAAATACAAGTATCTCAGCTCATTCTCATATTCCCACGCCTTGCTCTTCAAGAAGAAAGCGTCCCTCATCGTTATCTCTCCGTCTTTTCCTGTTTCATAAAGGTCGTTCGAGTACCTGACATCACGGAGATAAGCCAACCTTCCCTCACCACACTTAGGATGTATAGTGATGTTGTTTGGTATATGGTACTTGATACACACGCCCTTATGCGAATCAGCATAATGCGTCCACATCAGTTCATTCAGGTACTCTGGCGCATCATTCTCATGCTTCGGTTTCTGTGTAAATTCCTCTCCCGTCGGTAGTTTTAGGTTGCTCACAAAGCAGGCCACCTTTGTCGTATTTCTGTATGCTCGGTGCATCAATCTCGACACCTCATCGCCATGATTATTCAGAAGTTCCAGTATCGGGCAATCAAAAGGGTCATTAAACTGTGTTGGCGATGTCAGGTTCAGTTGTTCCTTCGCCAACGAGTGATACAGATACTTCGAGCAGGGTCTGTAAGCATAACAATCGACCGTGTAAGAGCTATTGTTCGACAATGCCAACAAATAGTAGATCGACTTCTTGAACTCTTCCACAGCCTTTTCGTCATATCCTATACCGAGCTTATGCCACATCAGCCCCATGTTGAAGTATAACGAGTACATCACCCCAAAAGCATATTCCACTCTCGCTTCATACGCCCTTATCTCCTTCGAGACAATTTCTGCAAGAGCCTCATTCAGCAGAGTTGAATCATAAAGGCAGGTCGTGAACACCACAAATGCTTCGCCATATATCTGCCAGCCACGCTCTATGCCGTATATAAAGCCTGAAGCCCCCTGCCATTCAACATAGCTGTTGAGGAAAGCCTCAACACCCTCATTTTTCAGTTCAATGCTTTCAACTTTCTCGTATCTATCTATATACGCTTTTATCTCTGCAATATTCACCATAGTTGTAACATCATATTTCAAGCTGCTTTTTGAACATTTGCCCTCTCTTTTGTTTTGAGATTTTCTTGATGCGTTCCTTATAGTTCCTCATTCCCTTCGCCCGTGGCGATGTCTCGTCTGTCTCTTTTGTGTATGCGTTACTGAATTTATCCGTTACCGTCATCGTGTTGTTCAGCATCTTCACCCCCGTCACCTCCGTTATGCCAGATTTATAGGTTGTCAACTTCGTCAGCAGGGAAGCGACATCGTGCGAGAATCCTACCCTCACATACATTGCATACACTGTCTTGTGAGTGATGTAAGGAAAGAAGTCCTTCAAGTCTGTTTGGAAAATATATTTTTGGCCTTTGTGAAACTGGGCATTCCGTATGGTGTCCTTATTCTTTATGCCACCGTATGCATATTCCGGCATCTTGATATTGGCTACCAAATAGCCATTGATACGCTTTTGTATATCTTTTAACTCGTCCTTTGGCGGATTGATGGTTCTCGCCCAATACCACACCAAACGGCCTATATTTGGTCTTGTTCAGCCGCTTGATACCTTGCTTATCGGTCTTATAACGCAGGAACTCTGTGTAAAAGACCATTCCAGCAAATGTTTATAGCATTTTAACTCTTTTCACAGACAAATCACAAACATCCTTACGGGCAGCAGAATATCTTACAATGCAAATCAGCATCTTTACATGACGATATGAATGCATTCAGTAGCCAAATCAACTGTACCGTATTGTTCTTTTGCCTGAAAGGCTGTCCTTGGACAAGCATGTCAAAAGCACTCTCTAACTCTCTTTTCGACAGAAAATCTACTGCCAAGCAGACCTCTCTCGTGAAGTTTGGCGAAACTCTCAGTCGTTTAATCTCATCCACAAATTGCCGCGCAGTTCCTCTTCTTACCCTCTGTATTGACGTATGCTGTCCACCCAAGGTGTATGTTGCGTTTTCTATGCCATGCTGCTTTGCCGTCAGAAAGGCATCTGTTGGATTGAGATAGCCAATATTTTTCAGGGCCTGCCCTATGGCGTCTTGAAATTTGCTTGCTGACAGCGTAGTTTCCCCCGCTTGATTATTACTCTTGGAATGAATAAAAGATATGGTGTCACCACTTATTGCTATATGGTCTGCCCATTCATTCCCAAGGTCATCGCATATAAGACATGTAGAGGCTGCAAACTCGTCCTCCACAATCCGGAATATACTGCCAGGTTTGAACTCTGTATCATTATTGGCATAGTTCTCTCCCTTCTCAGAAGTTGCAGTATTCAGTGTCGCCAGAGGAACCAGTGTTGACTTGATGGCTTCAATATCTTTCACTATCTGTCCATTTTTGTAAAGTCTACGACCATAGTAAATATACTGGTAGTCATCGAAGCCAACAGTAAAGCTTGCCAGACTGTTTATCAATGTTATCAGTTTCTGATACTGACCATTCGCATCTTGATAGAGAATATCTTCCACTATGCCAGACCCTTTCAATCCTACACCTGCACTTCTAACGGAAAGATGTAAACTGTTGAACAGATTACATGCATAATTCTTGGGGGTCAATTGTTTCAGTGTATATGTAGAAGCCAAGAATCGGAAGAGTATCTTTTGCTCATCATCTGTCAGAGCCACAGGTTGTCCGTTATCCATCCTGTAGAACGTTGGATTTTGTCCAACGTAGTTCAATATTTCCTGTTTGTTGATTAGGAGTGACACGGGAATCAGATTATCTTTCTCATTCTTCCATGTCACTGGCAGGACGAATCTTGAAAGGAAATTGCCTGTGGTGGCCACATAGTTCTCCAAGGCATGCACTATGCCGTCTACCCATATCAACGTGTCATGGATGTTTTTCTTGGAACCAAACTTTGACAAGCGTGACGTTGATATGCTCAGAGTACACACACCATTCTGTGGGTCGTCAAGCCTGACTGTGGAGATAATGTTGTTATTGGCATTAAACATCGCCATTGTAGACTCCAAGTCTTCCGCCTCAAACGTCTTGTTCCGCATAGCATTTGCGTTGGTACTCATGCTCGACATCCTCATCTGCTGATAGGTTGTGCCCTGTCCACTCACTAATATACCACTCAGTTTATCACCACTTATAGGTTGGAGTTGACTGACAAACGACATTAAATGGTTTGCGTTTTTCTTTATAAGCACTATGAAGTCATTAATTTCTATCAGCAGGAGATACCCAACTTTAAACTCTTTCAATTCCTGGGGTGTTGGATTTTGCCCGTAGTTCACGAATGTTGGATCAGAAGGATATGTAAACACAAGCAAAGAGCAAAGTGCATTACCAGCATGAGCCAAACCTCGCTCCATCACCTTGTATCTCCGTTCATACACTTTTGCCCCATCAGCCACGTTGTCGAACAACTCTGAAATTGCTGTTTTGGTAGTTTTGGCTGTACCTTTCTCGAAGAAATAGGCACCTTCATTCAAAGATAAGTGCGAATACACACCATTATCAATTTCTCTCTTTATTGCCATATCACACTCTGTTTACAATAACATCATCAAAGATTCCCTTTCCAATTCCTCCCCCAGTGATACACTTTCCACGCTGGCGACCACAACTCGTCTCATGTGCAACCGTTCAAACGTATTCATTGCCTTTGCCCTTTCCTCCGATGTTGAGAGTTTCAAGATGAAATAATAGTCCTTCAACTGCCGCAGACCTATCCCCTCGGAGAAAAAGTGTCTGTAGATATGCACCATCGCAAACACAAGGTTAAACGACACATCAGGATGAAACACTGGGACAGGTTTCTGTTTCATCACATACGAAATATCATACTTTTCCCGATTCCGGTCAATCTCTCCAATTGGCGAAGTGATGCTCTCATACCCTTCAATTCAATCAAAACCGACCGTTTTGTTTCTTCAGGCAATTGCTGAAAGGCACTGCTATTCGTTACGCCAGTCTTTTCTTTAATCAGTAACATTACCTGATTATCCGAAGGACGACCTTTCGATGTATCTTCTATATTAAGGCATGAAACATCATCAGACAAAGGAGTATTCACAAGGTCATTCAGTTTATTATATAAAATATTTTGATGATTTATACCACGCATCATCACGTGATATATCCCCGTTCCTGAAGGTTGTCTGGATTGCCTTGCCATTAACTCGATATTACGTATTCCATTTTATCTGAAACAGGAACCTGTCCCTGTTTCTCGATTCATATTTCTATAGATTCCTTATCGCTCAGATAATGAGCATCTATCATTAACTTTAGCTTCTTAGCATCATCAGAATCAAACATCCTAGCCAACCGTCCATCGCGGTAATTAAAATACACAGAGATGGGAAGTTCCGATGATGCCAACAAGATTCGAGCAACCGTCTCTTTGTCAGGCAAGCAGTGTCGATTGATGCCATCAGCACTGATGACATACCTGTTTGATGATACCATCCTAAACATATCCACGCTGTTATTTGCCGAACTTCCGTGATGTGATAGCAAGACCACATCGCAATGGAGTTTGTTCTTCTCGCTATATCCAAGCTGTGACAATGATTCAATAATCACAGAAGGCACGGAGTCGGAAAGCCACATAATTCTCTTACCACCCATTTCAAATATAGCGGCAATACTGCTCGCATTTTCAATATTCCCATCCTCCAAAAAGCCATCCAATCTGAACTCGTTCAATGGAACAGAATAGTCATCAGTCACATTTCCTGCCTCTACGCTTACCTCGTCGGTTTCCGACTTACAGAGCGGACGATCGTTAGAATATTTATCCCTCAACTGATTCAGTCTCAACTCGTCGGGAGAAAGGATGGTAACCTGCATCCCATCAATGGAAAAAGTCTGGCCAGCTATAACATCATTCAAGTTCTCTGGTCTGTTTGCCTGAATATACTCATATACCTTATCGCCCGAAACAATACCACACTTTACTCCTTTGCAGTCTGGGTTGGTTTTATCAATAGCATATCTTCTGGGAGCATTGTATATCCACCACCCTACTGCCTCTTTTAACAGGCTATCCGACCGGGCATCCTTTATAAATCGTTTGACACCTCCTATATGGTCATCGTGAATATGCGACAGGAACAACGCGTCAACCTTTTCTGATGAAGCAACAATATCTTTGATAACTCTTTTCAACACATCAGTATAGGTCTTTGGATGACCCATATCAAGGAATATATGACGGCACTTGCCGCTTTCACCCACAAACTGCAGATGGAAAGCATCTCCACACATCGCCCTGTAACATATCAATTTCATGTCAAATCCGCTTATACATCTTTATATATCCTATAGGGTTATTATTACCGTCCAGATAATAGATACCGCATGCGTCATGTTCGCTTAGGCACCCCATTCCCCCAGTGACGTAAATCCTCTTTTGACCTCTTACAATCCACAGTATGGCTAAGCCGTTCTGCTCAAGGTATCGCAGCAGTGGCGCTTTCTTCACAAGTATCTGGTCGTACCCATAGGTCAATGCCACGAGATTCCCTTTTTCGTCTATATACTGTCCATCATGTGAGTCATAGTCCATCCCAAGTCCTTCAAATAGTCTCTTGCAAGGAATGCTATACGTGCTGATAGTGCCAGAGCTGTCACCCTCAATATGACCACATGCCTTCTCTGAAGTAAAAATGAACGGAACGTCAAGACCTTCTATCGTATCCGACCAATCTTCGTACCCTCTGTACACATCCTTATACGCAGGTGACCAGAACTTTTCCCTATTCACTAGGTACTGCCAATCATCCGATGGAATTTCCACTTTACCCCATAGGTTCATCTTTTCAAGTGAGTTAATGGCAGCATCACGGTCTTGGTCTTTTACGAGAATGGCATCTACATACATAGCAACATCGTGTCGTTTCAGCTGATACTGATGCTTCTCCTTCCCGATGTCTTTCGGTTCATCCCAACTCCCAGAGTTATTCAAGGTAAGCCACTCCACGCCACTATCATCCATTTTTTGTATCATACCCACCGGGTCTGGCAAGTCCTTGCTCATTGATGTCCACGTTTCATCTGTACCTGAGTATGTCCAGTTATCAAACTTTTCCTCCTCATACCATTTCCTGTATTCACCATCCTCGCCATTATCTGATGCCTCGGAATTTTCTGCCTTAACCCTTGCTATCAATGATGGATTGATGTTCCGCAAATAGAATTGCCATGTTCCATGATACAATTCATATCCCCCGGAACCCTCATTCGCATAGTCATTATCAAATTTATAGTTGTCTGCTAGAATCCCCATAATTTCGTGGAATGCAATCCACTGGTATTTCTTCCCAATTCGGTCTATCCTGTCTTCAGAATGATTAAATGTCCAATTCTTGGCAAATTTGTCATAGCTGCCATGCAACTTAACGTCGAATCCTAAACCGTAAGCTCGCCTCACCAACCAGTTCCTTATTCCACCTGTAGGAAATCTGTTTGAGTAACGATGATTCCGCAAAGGTAGTTCCTTGACATAGAAAGGAATCATCACCTTGTTCATCGCCCTCAGTTGCTCCTCTGTCATCAGCCGTTCGATGCTTTCCGTTATCAAGCCAAGCATCCCGTCTTGATACGCGTCACTTTCTGATGTCGTGTGGCCTTTCAGAATATCGGAAGCCTTAATCTCAGATAACATTTTGACCATTTTCCTCATTTCTCCCTTGAACATGCGTTCTGCTTTCTGAAATTCGCTCTCTTCTGCTATAGAAATCGAAAAGAATCTTTCCAATACTGGCTCTGCCAGCTTGTGCCAGAAGTCTGCCAGTCCTCCTTTTACCGACTCCCATATCAGATTATGCTCATAGCCTCTGTCTTTTTTATATTCAGGGGTTTCATAATCAATCTGTAAGTCTTCAACATCTTTGTCTGTAGGCCAAATCGGAAGAGTACTTGAATAAGGTGGGCGTACCTTCTTCATATCCACCCGCGTAAGCCCCGATTTGTGGCAGGCGTACTCCACAATGTTTCTGGCATGATCACGCAACAGGATGTCCGTAGGTGGATTGTTGTGTTTGAAGATGGTCTCATAAACGTATCTGCCCAATTTCTTAAGCCCATCTCTCGATGATGTTCTCAGTGCCACTCCATAGGCTACCGCATACAGCCGCTCATATATATACATATCATCTACATTCTCGAAAGAGCGAATAGTCCCTATCAAGACATCTACTTTTTCTAAAAGAAGATTGACAAGCGCCTTGGTTGCTTCGTCTCTGTGTTTGATGCATGTTGATGACAACAGCCAGCAAAGCATGATAGCAGCAAGCCGACATGATTCTGAATCTGCTTTTTCTGACACGCCCTCCATCCAGGCCCAGTCTATCAGCCTGCGTAAAGGGTTGGCGCATTTGTCTTTATCGTAGCCCGCGCAGTCATTAAAGAAATACTGGAATGTAGCATCTCTCTGCGCCATCGTCACGCTCATCATCATAGCATGAAAATAATCCGCATTAAATGGATGATCCGGGATAGATGACAGTTCTGCCAATTTGTAATTCCATGCGTCAGCATCTATCTGACAATACTTGGAACTCAGAAAAGTTGTTATAGCTTCTTTATTTATTGATTCTATCGAACGCCAGTTCAAACTATTTATCTGCGCCTCTGAAATAAAAGTAAGGCAGTAATAATAACTATTCCTTAGTTCCTTCTTCGGAATGTAACGTATGACATCGATTATTTCGTGCCCAAACTTTTCGGGAACAAGCACTGCAAGAGATTCCAAAATGCCTTTATTCGACCAATAAGTATCAACAATAACATTACGAAGTGCTGCATCAGTACTGATACTCCCTACAAAGGATTCCCAATCCGAATACCTCTTCACTATCTCTCCTGCAATGACATAATCACTGATTCTTTGGTAGCAGAAAACGACATAATCTTCATGTTCTTCACGAGACTGGGACTTCGTTTTAATCAGGACGTTGTTGTCAATTAAGTCAGCAAGCAATGTTGGACAATTGGGGAATTGAGACTGTAACAGCAAGTCTGCCTCATCTATCTTCAGGAGGTTATATTTTGCTTCAAATATCGGAAGGGCCAGCAATGATACTGCCTTGCTGACTACATCTCTGTATTTATACTCAGACTTTTTCTTTTCAAACTGCTTGTCGAGGGTCTTCAAATACTGGCTAAAAATTGATGTTACTCCATTGAATCCCTTGGGGAAGTTTTTTTCTCCGGTAGCGTCCAGGGTATCACATATAATTTTAAGGAACAAAGGGTTACAAAACTCTGGTGTTAAGATTGGTACATTGGGAAGGTTTAACTCATACGTCTTGCAGAACTGTCTGACAGCCTCATATTCCAACCCTTTGAATCCCTTATGTTCAATGATGGTCGCATGACAAAGTGATTCCACATCATCTGGTATCACATCCTCATAGTAGGTTGAGCGTACTGAAACCACCAACCCAATGGCAGGATACTCAGCTATTGCGCTTATAAGCCCCGACAACCTCGTTTTCCATAAAGTAGCACCATTTCCTTCATTGAGTGCGTCGATCATCAGGAGTGCTCTGGAGCCAACCTGCATACCTATCTGATTGAAACTGGACAGGAATTCTGGGAACGTACCTTTAAAACCTGTCTTGGATGTTATGGTGGACTCGTACGTTTCTCCTGCAAAGTCTGTTCCAAGGAACAACAGCGTAGGGAGACCTTCTGCAATTCTGTTGCTGGCCATGTCTCCCAACAAATGTGACTTGCCGCAGCCCGCCTCTCCGTTAATAATCAGGTATGGGTTGTTGGCCAGACTGATTTTCAAGTCTTCATAATCGCTCGTGAACGAATACAGGTCTCGTGATATTTCTGACAATCTTGATTTGTCTGCTTCTATTTCTTTCCTTAAATCAATACTTCCATCGGTCACAGCCGAATAATCAGAATACAAGCCATGTCGCACTTGTTCAATTTCTTCGCTGAAATCATCTATCCGCTTCTTCAGGGCGGTGAAATCGATGTTCTTCTCTATATGTCTGTCCAATTCGGCTAAAGCCGTACCAAAGTCCGCTCTAATCCCTTTCAGGGTTGACTCAAGGCCTCCAATCCTCGGTGAATCTTTTCTAATCCTATAACTCTTTTCCGTGAGCCAGACATCTATTACCCTAGTTACTCGGTCATAGTAGCCTTGCGTCTTTGCTACACAACCGAAATATCTTGCTGTTCCTGTTTTTACGTTCACCTTCTGACAATATCTCGGACCAAGATTCGCAACGGATTCATTCACGTTATTCTCAAATGTCTTATGTCCAAGCCCATGATGGCCAAGATATGTCAAAGGCATTTTCTTCTTAAACTCCGTGCCCAACAACTCGTTAAACGATGACAACCGCTGGGCGTATATAATCCTTCCTCTCTCTTCATCTGAGTATCGGATAAAGATACCGTTGATATATAATTCTTCACAAGCTTCAACAAAGATGCCTGCACCTGACATCCCGATGATGGTGTCTTCACTGTAGTCGTCTGATGTCGTAAGTTGAAACGAGTTTTCCGTGAGCATCTCCTGACGATAGTTCATGCTGATGGCAACCAAAGCAGATTCCCCAGTTGTGCTTGTCTGGTCAAGGCTTGCCATAGGAAATCCTTTGCTAACCGCATCTTCATACTCTACATTCTTATCTACCACAAAGACTGATGGAAGATTCGGATTAATCGTTACAAGTTCCTGTCGGTTGAAGATGATGATTCCTGCATCATCTGTCGAATGTCTTAGGATAATTTGGTGAGACGGTGTAACGTATTCATAGCCTCTGCTTTCAGGATTATACACTCGCAAAGATACCCTATCAGTATCTTTTAACCCTGAAAGGCAATGTTTGGCTGTCAAGACGTATACAGCTCCTGACAACTGTCCACAGGTATAGAGGACACCCGACCCCAATTTCTGTAGGGAGGTGTCGTCTTTATGCAGCTCTACTGTTATCTGCGTAATGATGTCAAGGCACTTTTCTGTCATATGTCAATTCATCTTTGAGTCCACTTTAAAAAGTAAGGTCTGTTTAAAATGTTTATATTTCACGAAAATAATCTCTGATTTATGTCGTTATCTGGAATATTTTTCGTATTTTTACACCATCAGTAACCATCTATATGTAACCATCTATATTTCCACACACCCTCTGAACCGCCTTTATGGCGAGTCACGAGATTTTAAAAATAAAAAAAGACTAGATTTAACATTTATTTTTGTATAAAGCAAGGCAAAATCGCCACTTTATCTACATCGCTACATGGTTTGGCAGTAAGACGACTAACCAGCTCCTTGATGTACCACCCAGGAGATAACTTGTTCATGTTACAGCTTTCTATGATTGAAAACATAAAGGCAGAATCAAGCGCAGAATCCTCGCTGCCTATGTTCAGACAGTTTTTCAGATTCATCTTGATATGTCTCATCATTTGTTCTGCTAAGTTGTTGGACAACTCAAGGTTGCCATCCTGTAAAACGGTCTGCATTGCCGACCATTCTGTCTTTATATATTTGAGAGCTTTCTTCGTCAACACACCCAAGCCCTTGTAGTTCGACTTTGCAAATCGCTCAAACTTCTCTTTGATTCAATCCATGATAGGCTTGCTTCTTTTGAGCCTTTCAGCACGAACTTGCTCTGCATCAAATCCTGCCTTCTTGCAATCGTGCCATCCTGCATTATCAGGTTTTTTAAGCCCTTCAGGCTTTTTGGAAGCCATTTTCTTAGCGTTTTCTTCACTTTTTTCCCACGGCTTCGCCGTCGTCCCCTGCAATAGTGGGCGTAACCTGTGGTTGTATATTTGTCTCTTTCATCATGCGAATCAAGATCGTTTTTTGATGTCGGTCATCTGAATCTTTACAAAAGAGATACAGAATCTGCCTGCGAAAATAAGAAAAATGTTGGAAACTAGCAAATTATGCGTGTTAAAAAATTAATAACACTCTACGAAAATCAACATTTTTCACTATTCTTTTCGTACCTATAACTACTCAGTACCCCCTGGGCATGAGTTTGAGAGATTCAAGAAAGGCATCCTAAAGGTAAAAGACTATCTGTTCACTTTCCTCTCCAATCCACTTGTACCTTATGACAATAATGCCAGCGAACGAGAGAGGGTCACAGGGACAGGTACCTCTGACCCACTTATTTATATTTCAGTATTCTGG
>ERZ1031897.632-NODE-632-length-12710-cov-32.495456_pt1 | contig 12710 bp, 8 predicted proteins | sample MGYA00517881_ERZ1031897 | MGnify/ENA primary metagenome ERZ1031897 (study PRJEB33719, sample SAMN04261280) | wastewater metagenome | biome: rural village; feature: human; material: feces | host: Homo sapiens | place: El Salvador | collected 2013-01-07 ... | reverse complement strand
TCGGTACTGCTTACAACCAGTCAAACCGTCTGTTGTACGACCGTTGGAAGCAGCCGGGCGATATTACCGACATCCCACGTTGGGGTGAGGTAACCCAACTCGACGACCGCTTCCTGGAGAACGCATCGTTCCTCCGCATGAAGAATCTCAGTCTTTCGTATTCGTTGCCACAGAGCTTGTTGCGCAAGACTAACTTCTTCTCTATGGTTCGCATCTACGGACAGGCACAGAACCTCTTCACCATTACCGGTTTCAACGGCTTGGACCCAGAGGTTTCATCCAATATTTACCAGGCGCAGTATCCAGCTTCACGCCAGTTTACCCTGGGTGTGGAACTGCAATTCTAAGCTAGAAAGGAGAAAATAAAATGAATATCAGAAATATAAAGACATACATCCTGTCGGGTATCCTGACCCTCTCGCTGTCTTCCTGTCTTGATAAATATCCAGAGGATTCCATCCGCATGGATGAGGCTATCAACAAGGTGGAAGATGTGGATAAGCTGGTGATCGGTATCTACGACAGTTTCAAGAGCAGCGCCTTGTATTCGGGCAATCTGACTATCCTGCCAGATTTGCAGGCAGACTTCGTGTTCTGTGTAAAGGGCTACTCCAATGCCTACGGCGACATCTATCGCTGGAAAGACATCAAGGCAACCAATACCGACATCGAATCGGTTTATGCCGACCTTTATGATGTAATCAACCGATGCAATTTCCTGCTCGACAATGTTGATAAGGTAAAGGCTGCAACTACCGATGACAAGCAACTTGACAAGCTGGAGCAGTATGAGGGCGAGGCTTACTTTGCACGTGCCCTGGCTTACTCAGAACTGATCAAGTGTTTCTGCAAGGCTTACGATAGCGATGAGCAGGCAGAGAAGGAACTCGGCGTAGTACTTACAGAGCACTACAAGGGTAATGAGGTTCAGAAGCGAGCTACCCTGAAGGAATCATACGAATTCGTATTGAGTGACCTCGATAAGGCTACTGAATATCTGAAGGTAGGTGATGACTTCACCGGAAGTCTCTACAACGAGATTTACTTCAATGAATATACCTGCCATGCCTTGCGTGCGCGCGTATCCTTATATATGCACAAGTACGATGATGCCATCAAGTATGCAACCAAGGTTATCGGCAGTAAGTTCTATACCCTGGAGAAGGCTTCTTCCAACACCTATTCCAGCCAGGTGAAGGATTACAAGTACATCTGGGCCTACGGTGATTCACGCGAGGCTATCTGGAAGGTAGGTTTCACGGTGAACAGTTATGGTGGTGCCCTGGGTACCATCTTCGATAACTACAACTACGTAAGTTATCGTCCGGACTACGTGCCTGAGACCTGGGTCATCAATTCATTCGACAGCAACGACCTTCGTGCCGCAGCCATCTTCACCACCCGTACAACTGGTTATGAGCACGGCTTGCAGTGGCCTCTGTTGAGCAAGTATTTCGGTGATGCCACCTTCTTGAACAACAATATCCTTCACGTTCACCAGCCAATGGTGTTCCGCCTTGCCGAGCAGTATCTGATCCGTGCCGAGGCTTATGCGATGAAGAAGGACTACACCAAGGCAGGTAAGGATATCTCAACTCTGCGCACCGCCCGCTACTCTTCTTATGGTGGTAACACCTCTTTGAGCGAGAGCAATGCCTTGACCGTTATCGAGTCGGAGCGAGTGAAGGAACTCTATATGGAAGGCTTCCGCCTGAACGACCTGAAGCGCTGGCACAAGGGATTCGCCCGAAAGGTGAGCGACCAGCCTGCAGCCAACTTCGTACAGAGCAGCCTGAAGGTAGAAAAGGACGACCCACTCTTCGTATGGCCTATCCCACAGCATGAGCTGGAGGCACCGGGTTCGGAGATTGAGCCTAATGAAAGTAACAAATAAAATAAGGAGACGATCATGAAGAAAATAATGATGGGATGTTTGGCAGCCGTAGCTGCACTCATCGCTCTTGTGAGTTGTTCACAGGATTATACCACTTATGCTGGTCCAAGTCATATCATGTTCTCTGATACGCTCTATCAGTATGCTGTACAGGAAAGCAATGAGGTTTTCAATGTGCCTGTATCTGCAACCGAAAAAGCTGACTACGACCGCACCTTCGGCGTGGAGGTAGTAGACAAGCAGAGCAATGCCATCGAGGGTAAGCATTACCGCATCCTCAACAACACCGTTACAATCAAGGCGGGCGAGATGGTAGGAAATGTGAAGGTTCAGGGTATCTATGATAACATCGGCAAGACCGACTCGCTCGGCTTCACCCTGAAACTGGTGATTCCGGAGAAGTATAACTGGACAGATCTCTATAAGGACTATGCCCACGTGGTAATGCAGAAGTCTTGTCCTTTCGATATCCACAACTTCTCTGGCTGGTGCATGGTAACATCTACCTTCTACAGCAAGTATCTGAACAACGTAACCAACCGTCTGATCAAGACTGAGGTAGTGGAAGGCGAGGAGAATACCGTTCTGCTGAAGGATGTTTACTATAAGGGCTACAACCTGAAGTTGAAGTTCAATACCAAGAACATGCTTGAGCCAAAGGTAGAGATGGACGACCAGATAGCTGGTGAAACCGGCGAGGCGTTCGGTACCATCTATGGAGACGGCAAGTTGCGCATCAGCCAGCCTTCTCTCTATACCTCTTATTATAACACCTGCCAGAATTATGTATTGCAGTATGTCAACATGAGTGTTGACAACAAGGATGGTTCAACCTACGGCAACGTAGGAACCTTCATCACCATGTATGAATGGATCAGCGATGCAGAGGCAGAGAAATTGAAAGAACAAGGATATTAATCGTAGAATAAAAAGAAAATGAAAACATTGATTTCAAAATATTGGCTCGTATTGATGGCGCTGGTTTCAGTGACTCTGTTCACAGCTTGTTCCAGCGATGACGACGATGCCGTAACTCCTGTGTTCCCACAGGTACAGACTATCGGCGGTGCAGCTGGCGCTGAGTTGGACTTCACCTTCGATGCCAACGAGAGTTGGAGCCTTTCTTCAGACAAAATCTGGTGTAAACTGGTGCAGGGCGAGAAAACAGACGCCTTCGTACTCAATGGTACTGCAGGCAAGCAGACCATCAAGGTTAAGATTACTGCTGATGATGCCAGCGATGATATGAGCGTGGCTCAGCTCTTCCTGAATATGGGTGGTCAGAAGGTTGCCATCGCTGAGGTTAAGCGTTCGGCTGCCGACCATATACTGACGGTTTACGATGCGGATGGCAATGATATCACCGAGACAGGTATCACTGTAGGTTACAATGTATACAACAAGTTTACTGTAAAGTCAAACTTCCGTTTTGCTGTTACCAATACTCCAGCTTGGGTAGACCTGGAAGGTGGCTTCCTGGTAGGTACACCTAACAAGGATGCTGTAGGCGGTGTTGCCTTCAAGGAGAATCAGGGCGTAAGTGCTAAGTATGCCATCGCTAAGGACGGCAACTACACCATCACCTTCACTTCTGAGGATGGCAAGGCTGCTGTAACCGTACCTGTTATCTATAATGGTATGACCACCAGCACCATGGATGTTACTTATCCAACCTCTTCACAGTGGGCAGTATGGAATGTATCTCTCGATGGTAAGGTGTTCACTCAGAATGGTTCTAGCCTGAATGGTGGTGATACCAACGATTTCACCTTCTACAACTTCGTTCCTTTCACCCTCAAGACCTTGGGTGATGCTTATCAGCTGGTAGTCTTCGAGAAAGAGAAGGATGGTCTGCGCGAGGATGTAACTGGCGCTGTGAAGTTGCAGGGTGAGAAGGGTGACGTTAAGCTCACTATTGATGCCTTGAGCAGCGGAAGCCGTGAGTTCCTGGTTTATGCATTGCCACAGAGCGTATTCGAGAGTCTGGAGAATGGACTCGACGGAATGCTGGAGGATGACTTCATGACCGTGAAGAGCGATTACGACCGTTACTTCCTGATGGACATCGTACAGAAGGAGGACAAGAAGGGCGAGTCTGCAGTTACTGCTCCTATCGTAACCAGCATGGGTATGGAGGCAGATTGCGCCTTGACAAGCAATGAAGACTATAAGATGTATGCCGAGGGCTTCTTCAACTATACTGGCAACGAGGTATTCGAGTCAACTGTTTATGGTGGCTATGTAGCCATCTATCCACAGATCGATGGATGGAATCCTGGTGATGGTGCCTCTGTCGTGATTTATGATGGTACAGGCGAAAAGATGGGTGACTATGAGGTAGGACAGGACGAGAAGGGTATCTATGTAGGAATGAATGTAGATGGACTCAAGTTCCCTATCTTCGCAGGATTCAATGATGCCCAGGGCGCTTGCAAGCGCGTAGTCTTTATCAATAATATGGGATTTAGAAGCAAGAGAAAGTAATGAAGAAATTCAAAAGATATAGCAAGGCATTCCTGTTGCTCCTGGTTGCAATGATGACCCTGGTAGTGACAAGCTGCTCCGACGATAACACCGAGGGCTGGGACGGCACATACGGTTATGTGCAGTTCATGCTCTCCAAGAAGGTTTCGTCGAGAGCCACCCGTGCTGCTGCCATCGATAAGCTTGAGAAGCTCGGCGATGCCAAGAAGATCAAGGTGGTGATGGAACATGACGGTACAACCGTATCGCAGACATTGTCGCTCAATGCCTACAATGCCGAGAATGCGGAGTATGGATTGAGAAGTGATAAGCTGCAGCTGGCATCAGGTTCTTACACCATCATCGGTTTCTATCTCTATGATGCCGTAGATGAGGAGCTGCTTGCCTCTTCTGCAGGCGAGATCTTCACCGTTGTGGGAGGCGGCTTGACCAAGCAGGACCTGATGGTTGAGACCGTAGAGCGTGGTAAGGTGCAGTTCGACCTCATCAAGCAGTGGGAGAAGACCCGTGCCGGAAAACAGGAGTATCTCTTCTCCAGCATCCGCATGATTGATGTGAGCGTAACCAACCTCTTCACCCGTGAAACCTTCACCTTCGCCAACCTGAAGGTGAAATACAAGGAGGGAAGCAAGGAGAATCAGAATCCGGACAACGAAGACGATAAGTATATGGATGTGGCTACTGCCCATTGCGATTCTACCGTATGGCTCCCGGCAGGTACCTATCAGGTTACCTCTTATACTACATACGGCAAGACCGGTGCGGTGAAGACTACCTACGAGACTCAGTCGGTAAAGGGCGAGGCTTTCGTGGTTACCGACAACAAGCTTACCGACAATGCACAGGTGCCTATCCTCCTCTCAGAGACCAAGGAATACATCAAGGACTACAAGGCATTGAAGGCTATCTGGGAATCTCTGCAGGGCAAGGACTGGAGTTTCTATGGTGATGCTACCTTCCACGGTGCCAACTGGAACTTCAACAAGGAACTCGATATGTGGGGTGAGCAGCCTGGCGTTACGCTTAACAGCAATGGCCGCATCATCGGTCTGGTCATCGCTGGCTTCGGTGCCAAGGGTATCGTGCCTGATGCCATCGGTCAGCTGACTGAACTCCAGGTGTTGAACTTAGGTTCGCACGACGAGAAGATTGGTGCCAACCTCTTCTCCGACTACGATGCCAGCAAGTTGAGTGCTGCTCATAAGATGGCAATGCGTCATGATTATGAGAACAAGTTCCTGAAGTATGACCCACGTGCCCACATGTCGGAGATGATCGTGGAGAGTTTCAACTCTGATAGCAAGAATGCCAAGAACTTCATCAAGAAGGATTCCAGAATCCAGCTGAAGGATGCTCAGATTGGTTTGACCACCAACAAGATTACAGGTATCTCGAAGGCAATCTATCGCCTGACCAAGATGCAGCAGTTCTATATCGGTAACTCACCAATCACTGCGGATGAGGTTTGTACCAAGTTCTACGATGATGAGAATTCAGAGTACCATCGCTTTGCCGAGGAATATACCGAGGAGGCATGGGACAAGATGACTACTCTCACCGACCTGGAGCTTTACAACTGTCCTAAGCTGACCCGCCTGCCGGATGTGTACTACAATCTGCCGAATATCCAGGCGTTCAATCTGGCACGTAACAAAGGAATCAAGGCAGCTCAGCTGCGTGACGACTGGGAGCAGATGGCAACCAGCAAGATAGGTAAGACCCTGCAGATTCTCTACCTGAGCTATAACAACCTGGAAGAGTTCCCTGCCACATGGGCACTCCGCAACATGGTGAAGCTGGGCTTGCTCGACCTTGCCAACAACAATATCAAGAAGGTGCATCCATTCACTAGGGAGGTCATGCTCTCATCACTCTATCTCAACAATAACCAGATAGAGGAGATTCCTGCCGACCTGTGCGGTTTCTCTGAGAATACAGAGAGTCTGAACTTCTCTTATAACAAGTTGAAGAAGATTCCGAACATCTTTGATGCAAGTTCTGTACACGTGATGGGTTCTGTAGATTTCTCCAACAATGAGATTTCGGGTGTGGATGACGCAGGCGGTTACAAGGGTATCAATGCCTCAACCGTATCGCTTGCCAACAACAAGTTCAGTAAGTTCCCTTCAGAGCTGATTGCTGCCGGTTCGCCAATCATCACCCTCGATCTGAGCGGCAACCAGATGACCAGTATCCCTAAGGGTTCCATCAAGGGTAAGTATGCTTATCTCTTGCAGGTGATGGACTTCCGCTTCAACAAGTTGACAGCTCTCTCTAACGACTTCTTGAGTGATAATATGCCATACATCACCAACATCGACTTGAGCTACAACTGCTTCAGCGAGGTTCCTACCCAGCCATTGAACAGTGCCAACCTGCGTGCGTTCGGTATCAACCATCAGCGTGATGCCCAGGGCAACCGTCCTCTCCGCACATGGCCAACAGGTATCACCAAGTGTCCAAGCCTGATTCAGTTCCAGATTGGTTCCAACGATATCCGCAAGGTGGATGAGACATTGACCTCTCACATGTATATCCTGAACATCTCAGACAACCCTAACATCTCTATCGATGTAACCAGTGTCTGCGCATACATCAAGGCAGGTTTGTACAAGTTGTTCTATGACAAGACCCAGGACATCCGTGGCTGCGATGCATTGGATCTCGAAAATTAAACTATAAGGAAGTAAGATAATATGAAATATATTAAGAAACTTACATGGCTCCTCGTTCTCGGTGCCGGTCTGATGACCGCATCCTGCAGCGACAATGATGATGTGGAAATCCCTGGTGGACTCGCCATCGACAAGGAGCAGATAGAAATAGGAGCTGAGGGCGGAAGCGAACAGCTCGCCATTGCTGCCTCTCAGAACTGGGTGAGCAGCGTGGTTGAGCCTTGGCTGATGCTGACTCCTGCCAACGGTGTGGGTTCTACCACTGCTACGGTAATCGTAGATACTACCTTGACCAATGGCCGCCGTACCACCGACATCGCCTTCATCGGCGATAACGGTCAGCGCCGTACCATCTCGGTCGTACAGTTTGGTTATGGCAAGCAGATAGACATCAAGGACCCTGTTGTGGAAATCGGTAACTCTGGCTCATACGATGAGCGTGCTTTCGAAAGTCTGATTTCTGCCAATGTGGAATGCAAGATCGGAAGCATCGAGTATTCCTTCGAGGGCGATATGACGGATGCCGAGAAGGCGGAGAACGAAGGTGAGCGTGAAGGATGGCTCCTGAACGCCAAGAACGAGGATAAGCTGACCGGTACCAACCTGGGTATCGTGCTCGACCGCAAGGCGCGTCCTCGCAGCGTGAAGTTCAAGTTCCGCTGGAATATGAACATCGTTCCTGCTGTGCGTGTGGCTAAGGTTCATCTCGTTCCTGTGAATGCAGATGATGAGCTGGTGGATGCTGACGGCAACAAGACGGATGATGTGATCCTTACCGTTCGCCAGGCTGCGGCTCCGAAGATTGAGGATACCCGTGCCGGAGATTCCCTCTCGGTCATCATGATCAACCAGAAGCTCAACAGCATGGCTACTTACGATACAAGCGACAACATGCGCAACTGGAGCAGCGTAACCCTCTGGGAGGCTACCGATGCCTTCGTGAAGCAGCACCCTGAGGCTGTGGGACGTGTGCGCAGCGTGAAGTTCAGCATGCTGAATCTCAAGCCGGGCGAGACGCTTCCTAAGGAGGTGAAGAACCTGAAGTACCTGGAGAGCTTCTCTGTGGCAAGTAATGACAACAACCAGCTTCGAGAGATGCAACTCGGCGAGGACATCTGCGAGCTGGCTTATCTCAAGCATCTTACCGTACAGGCGTTCGGACTGGTTAAGTTGCCTGCGGGCTTCAAGAAGTTGGGTAAGTCGCTGGAGAGTCTCAATCTGGTAAGTAACAACTTCAACAGATTGTCGGATATCACCAAGGTGGTGAATGCCCAGAACTTCCCTCACCTCACAGAGCTGATTCTCTATGCCCAGCGCCGTTCCGATGTCTGCATCAATATGAGCGGATTGAACAAGAATAGCGACGGCAACTATATCTACAATACTTATCCTATCGGTATGTATGGTAATATCAGCAGCGAATATTCAGAGCGCCAGGCATTCCTCTCGCTTCTTACCTGGGACAACCTGAGAGCCCTGGAGCTTTCTTACTGTTTCCTGGAGGGTGAACTTCCTACCGATAAGGAGATGGACGAGGCCTTGGAGGCTGCCGGAAAGCCTACACGCTATACGGCTGCCGACTTCTCTACCAACAAGGCAGAATGGCAGGATAAGCTGGTGGGTGATACCTGCAAGTGGTTGCTCTCTAAGTGGAACAACCCTGTAACCTGCAAGCAGAAGGATGGCACCATCGTTTACAAGGATGTCTATCCGATGTCTGTGCCACGTGTGTTGCCTAAGTGCCGCTCTTTGGCGCTCAACCTCAACTTCTTCACGGGTGCGGTGCCTAAGTGGATTCTGTTCCACCCTCGCATGGTGCTGTGGAGCCCTGCCACCATGGTATTCAACCAGACGGAGCGTGGTTTCAACACAGAAGGTAAGGCTGCCGGATTCTCCAACATGGCAGAGGATACCTATAGCGCAGAGTACTACTATGGCTCTAAGGATCCAGGTTCCAAGTGGGAAGTGAAAGGCGTAGCTTATCCATTGTACTACCGTGCCTACGTGGCTGCCGGAGATGAATCTGGCGAAGAGGCACTTGCCAAGTACAAGAGAAGTAGAAAAGTAAGTAGATAATTAATATAGAAGCAAACAATGAAGAAAAAGTTTTTCTATATAGCAATGGTCGCTTTGGTATTGACAGGCTGTTCTGACAGTCTGTCAACCATCGACTCTTCTGAGGGCAAGGCAGACATCACCATCCCTTCTGATGCAGAGGCTGGTGAGTTGCTCATCAAGTTTGCCCCAGAGATGAGCAGCATTCTCGACCAGGCGCAAATGAGCAAGACTCGTTCCGGAATGGCTACCCGTTCGGGTATTCCTTCTACCGACGAGGTGCTCGACATCCTGGGAAGCTACAGCTTCGAGCGTGTGTTCCCGGTAGATGCAAATACTGAGGCAAGAACCCGCGAGGCGGGACTCCACCTCTGGTATACGGTGAAGTTTAATAAGGGAACCGACCTGAAGGCGGCTGCCGAGCGCCTGAAGCAGTTGGGCGAAATCTCAAAGGTTCAGACCAACGGTCGCATCAAGCGTGCTTACAAGACAGACAGCAAGCGCATCTATCTCAGCGATAAGGCACTTCAGCAGAAGTCTACCCGCGCAGCAGCCGAGGACGAGCCAAACTACCCAAACGACCCGGGCTTTGCCAGCCAGTGGCATTACCGTAACCTGGGTGAGGGCCACTATGACTTTGAAAACCTCAACAATAATCACGTAGGCGCTAAGGCAGGATGTGACGTGAATGCACTTGAGGCATGGAAGACCTGTAAAGGTGATCCTTCTATCATCGTGGCTATTCTCGATGAGGGCGTGATGTATACGCACCCTGATCTAGCAGCCAACATGTGGTGCAACCCGGGCGAAAGTGTTCAGGGTGCCAAGACTGACGGCGACGGAAACGGTTATGAGGGCGACCTTCATGGCTACAACTTCGTTACTGAGAGCGGCGATATTACCTGGACTGATGCCAATGACACCGGTCATGGTACTCACGTAGCTGGTACCATTGCAGCCGTAAATAATAATGGTAGAGGTGTTTGTGGTGTAGCTGGTGGTGACGGAACTCCTAACTCTGGTGTCAAGATCATGTCATGCCAGGTGTTCTCTGGTCAGAACAGTGTAACCTTGGCAGGCGAGGCGAGAGCCATCAAGTATGCTGCCGATAATGGTGCTGTCATCCTGCAGTGCAGTTGGGGTTACAACTCTTCAGAGTCTAGCATCATCAACGGTTATACTCCGGGTCCTGCTACCGAGAAGGAATGGGCTGAGACCTATCCGCTGGAGAAGGAAGCTCTGGATTACTTCATCAACAATGCCGGTTCGCCTAATGGTGTCATCGACGGTGGTATTCCTGTCTTCGCAGCCGGTAACGAGTATGCTGGCAATCCTGCTTTCCCAGGTGCTTACTCTAAGTGCGTCAGCGTATCTTCATTAGCTGCCGACTATACTCCAGCCTGCTACACTGATTACGGTTCGCTCGTAACCCTGAGCGCTCCTGGTGGCGACTTGGAATATTACAGCAAGATTGGCGAGCAGGAAGATGAATACTGGGCAGAGACGACAACCGAGCAGAAAGGTGCTGTGCTCTCTACGATGATCCAGAACGGTAAGCCTGCTTACGGCTACATGGAGGGAACCTCTATGGCTTGTCCTCACGTTTCGGGTGTGGCTGCCTTGGGTCTCGCTTATGCTGCCAAGACGAACCGTCATTATCGTGCTGCCGACTTCGTAGCCCTGATGAAGAAATCTGTGAAGGAACTGGATAGTCATTATCAGAATGGTGCAACCAAGACCTACTATATGAACCATACTACCGTAGGTGCTTCGCCAGAGATTGTACAGCTCTCTAAGTACATCGGCAAGATGGGTGCTGGTCTGATTGATGCAGCTCAGCTCTTGAATAACATCAAGAACAAGGAACTCAGTTCTGATATGAAGTTGCCTAACGTGTATGTGGGCATCGAGAAGACTGTTTCTCTCAACCTCGCTGCATATTTCGAAGGTCAGACAGAGGACTTCTCTTGCTCTGTAGTGAATGGCAGCGTAGCTTCTGCTTCGGTAGATGGCAAGACGCTCATCGTGAAGGGACTCGCTGCCGGAAGCACATCGCTCACCGTAACAGCTGCCGATGGTACCAGCCAGACCGTAGTTGTGACCGTTAGAAAGAGTGCCGGTAACAATGGTTGGATGTAATTGGATGTAATATGAAGATATTTGCTTTCCTATCGCTTTTCTTCCTGGCTTTGCCTGTTACGGTGAATGCGCAGGAGGAACTGCTGAAGTTTGAGCATCCGCTTATCGATGCAGGTACGATGACCGAGGACGATGCGCCTCGCACCTTCACCTTCGTAGGTAAGAATGTGAGCAAGAAGATACTGCACATCACACAGGTGAGAACCACCTGTGGATGTACCAGTTCTTATGTGAAGGGCGATATGATGAAGCCTGGTGATACCTGTCAGGTACAGATTACTTTCACCCCGAATCGCTATCCGGGCACTATCAATACGGGGGCTTTTCTCTATCTGAAAGAGATAGAGGGTCAGCCAGCCGTGAAGCTTGCCTTGACGGGAAGGGTGCTGCCGGGAGCCGATATGTGGGCTCGCTATCCGCATAAGATGGGAGCTCTGAGGCTGAAGCAGGCGAAGGCAAGCATCACGGAGGTGAAGCCGGGCACACAGCCATCGGCTCGCATCCTCTGCGGCAACAGTGGCGACAAGCCGCTCCGCATCTCCAGTTTGCTTCTTCCTCCATACGCCCGGTTAACTACTGAGCCTGAGGTGCTGGAGCCGGGTGATGAGGCAGACCTCGTTATCACCATCCTTGCGGATAAGATTCCTGCAACGATGCCTGAAACCTTCACCTTTCCTGTTATTCTGGAGGGGCTGGATGCCCGTCCGTCCGACAGGACTATACAGGTAAGTGTATCTCGTTTAAAGTAATCCATTCATTCATAAACAAGAAAAGATAAAGACAATGAAATATTTAAAGAAACTCTTCACCCTCTTGGTGATTGCCTTGTTTGCCTGCGGCTTTGCAGCCTGCAGCAGCGATGATGAGGAACCGGAGGAGCCTGCACTGGAGGTGACTCCTGCCAATCTTCATGGCACATGGAAGTTGGTGGAGTGGAACAATGGCGAGCAGGTGCCTGAGGGTACTTACTGCTACATCGTATTCAACCGCAAGGAGCAGACTTTCGAGATGTATCAGAAGTTTGACAGTATGTATGGCCGCCACATCACGGGTTCGTTTGCCATCAAGAACGATCCTTACCAGGGCTACATCATCAGCGGAAGCTATGATTACGGTATGGGCGACTGGAACCAGAGCTATCTCGTAACCCGCCTTCTGGCTTCGGGTTCGATGATCTGGACCGGCAAGGATGATGCCACCGATGTCTGCCGCTACGAGCGTTGCAGCGAGGTGCCAGCCGAGGTTATCAAAGAATCGAAAGATTTTTCAGAATAAAGCCCGCCAGGTGCTCTGGGGGAATCTATCATAAATTCTTCCCCAAACGCCCTGAAAGGGCAGAAGCTCTTAGCCCAGGGCAGCGCCCTGGGGAACAAGCACTCGGCAAAGTCGCCCTGTAAGGGCAAAAGCATAATTCAAAGAGCGAATAATCAGCAAACCATGCTGATTATTCGCTCTTTTTTTGT
>ERZ1031897.631-NODE-631-length-12714-cov-6.808595_pt1 | contig 12714 bp, 9 predicted proteins | sample MGYA00517881_ERZ1031897 | MGnify/ENA primary metagenome ERZ1031897 (study PRJEB33719, sample SAMN04261280) | wastewater metagenome | biome: rural village; feature: human; material: feces | host: Homo sapiens | place: El Salvador | collected 2013-01-07 ... | reverse complement strand
TCCGTATGCGTGAGTTCGAGCAGATGGAGATGCAGTTCTTCTGCCAGCCAGGTACTGAGATGAAGTGGTTTGAGTATTGGAAGAAGGTTCGTTTGGCATGGCACGAGGCTCTCGGCATGGGTAATGAGAACTATCGCTACCACGACCATGAGAAGTTGGCTCACTATGCTAACGCAGCTACAGATATCGAGTTTAAGATGCCTTTCGGTTTCAAGGAAGTTGAGGGTATTCATAGCCGTACCGATTTCGATCTTTCTCAGCATGAGAAGTTCAGCGGCCGTTCTATCAAGTACTTCGATCCAGAAAAGAACGAGAGCTATGTGCCTTACGATGTAGAGACTTCTATCGGTGTTGATCGTATGTTCCTCAGCGTAATGTGCCACTCTTACTGCGAGGAGAAGTTGGAGAATGGTGAGACACGTGTTGTATTGCGTTTGCCTGAGGCTTTGGCTCCAGTGAAGTGCGCTGTATTCCCATTGGATAAGAAGTATGGTCTCCCTGAGTTGGCTCACGAGATTGTAGATGAGTTGAAGTTCCACTTTAATACTCACTATGGCGATCCTAAGGATTCTATCGGTAAGCGTTATCGTCGTCAGGATGCCATTGGTACTCCATTCTGTATCACAGTTGACCACGAGACTCCAAATGATCATAAGGTAACTCTTCGTTATCGTGATACGATGGAGCAGGAGCGTGTTGCTATCAGCGACTTGCGCAGTATCATCGAGGAGCGTGTGAGCATCACAAGCGTATTGAAAAAGCTTGGCAAGGAAATCAAGAATTTCTAATTGCCCAAGTATTTCGGGATATACCTGTATGATTTGTGTAGTCTGAGTGATATGCATATATATAATAAGGTATATGATATAGCAAAACAAAAGATTTAGATGAACTTTAAGAATATTAAATATTTGTTCTTTCTGCTGATGACGGTTTTCGTACTGTCATCATGCAGTGAGACGAATGAGGACGAGTCGAATTCTGAGTTTAGAAATTGGCAGGAGCGTAATGATAAGGCTTTTGCTGATACATTAGCTAAAGCCCGACAGCAGATTGCCAATGGAAGTACGGAGTGGAAGGTGATACGTAGCTGGACACTTCAGAACCAGACATCCACTACGGAAGGACAAGGTGCTGCTTCTACCCTAAAGTATAATGACGATGATTATATCGTGGTGCATATACTGAAGGAGGGGAATAGTGATGCTAATCTGCTCTATACCGATTCTATCCAGTTGAGTTATCGTGGTAGATTGATTCCATCCGATTCTTATGCCAATGGTTATGTTTTTGACCAGACTTTCGTTGCTGATGAGTATAGTTCGGAAACGGCTAAGCCAACAAAGACGACTGTTAATTATGGTTGGATAGATGGTTTTACCACTGCACTTTTGGGCATGCATGTCGGAGATCACTGGCAGGTATTCATTCCTGCTAATCTCGCTTATGGCGGTCGCGTTAACTCAACCATCCCTGCTTATTCTATGCTTCGCTTCGAAATGGCATTGACTGCCTATAAGCGAGGTAATGGTAGCTGGATAACGGAAGAATAATATCAAGCAGTAATATGCTTTATATGTCATTATGTACTGGCATATAATGACTGCTGAAAGATATGATGATATTTTAGCCTTGGGAGTAGTGATACTTTCAAGGCTTTCTTTTTTTCATCGGATTTCACGGAGTTATCGGAGCTTTCTTGCTCATACGATTACTCACGGAATTTTATTCGGATAAGACCTTACGGTCTCTGGCAGATACCCCATATAGCTTTCTCCTCTTTTTTCCCTCTTTCCTTCCTCTCTTTCGTTCCCTTTTCTTTTTTCCTCCCTCTTTTCCTTTTCTTTCCTCCCTCTTTTTCCCCCTTCTCTTTCCCCCCTCTTCCCTCCTTTATTATTCCATATATTTCATTTCTATTTTCAATTCTAAAAATATGTTGCGAAGGCTAAATTAGTGTTTGTGTTCGTACACAATCCTTTGATGTATATCAAAAAATGTTGGAAAGTTGCAAATTTATTCATAAAAATATTGTGGGTTCAAAGAAATGTAGTACCTTTGCATCAGAAATATAAGTTTTAGGTTTTTAGTTAGGTAATAGATTGTTCTAGGTTTAGTTTTTTAAAAGGTAGTTTATTAAGATTGTAATTCAAGGACGACAGGTATTAGAAGAAAAGGTAAATAAAGATTGTTTATTCAAGGACGACAAATAGGTTAGGTTAGTTTTCATAAAGGTGAAAGTGCGTATTTTAGGAATATTAATTGAAGGTAATAATTATTTATGTTAATAAGAAATGGCGGTTCCTCAACATGGAGTCGCCATTTTCCGTGTATTTTGTTTTGACGTAAATCGATAAAAGAACAGATAATAACAAAAAATAGGAAAATAGAAATAGATATGCTATATAGTAAGAAAACAGAATATCTGATGGAGTCGATTCGTTCGGGTAGAGCGATGGTGCGTAGTGAGAAACTCAATCTGATTGTGGGATTGAGTATCCCATCTATGTTGGCACAGATTTCCACCGTCATGATGTTTTTTATTGATGCCTCTATGGTTGGTCATCTGGGTGCTGAAGCCTCTGCCAGTATCGGTCTGATAGAATCTACCACATGGTTGGTTGGCAGTTTGCTGAGTGCGGCTGCCACAGGATTCTCTGTGCAGGTAGCTCATTTTATCGGAGCCAATGATTTTGTGAAGGCGCGTCAGGTTTTCCGTCATGCCTTGATTTGCGGTTTGGCTTTCAGTGTGTTCCTCTCGCTCATAGGAGTGGGAATACATTCACATCTTCCATACTGGTTGGGTGGTGGTGCTGATATCGCTTCAGCATCTTCTGGTTATTTCCTGATATATTCCTTGGTGCTTCCCTTCGTGTATCTTTATCATACTTCCGAGATGATGCTCAAGTCGGCTGGTAATATGCATACGCCGAGCGTGATGGCTGTACTGGTGTGTATTTGTGATGTAATCTTCAATTATATTTTCATTTATATCTGCAAGTTCGGGGTAGTGGGTGCTGCTATGGGAACAGCCTTGGCATATATCTGTATTTCACTACCCAATCTATATCTGTCGGCTTGCAAGAACCGGATGCTTAATCTCCGTCAGGACCATGTGCGTTTTCATTGGGTAAAGGAATATGTGCAGAGAGCCTGCAAGATCAGCATCCCTATCGCCATACAGAATATTCTGATGAGTGGAGCACAGATTGTGAGTACCATGATTGTGGCGCCATTGGGCAACATAGCCATTGCTGCCCATTCTTTTGCGATTACAGCAGAAAGTCTTTGTTATATGCCTGGTTATGGTATCGGTGATGCTGCTACTACCCTGGTAGGACAGACGCATGGAGCGGGGCGCATAGACCTGTGCAAGAACTTTGCTTATATGACCGTTGGTCTTGGTATGTTGGTGATGGCATTGATGGGAGTCATCATGTATGTCTTTGCGCCAGAAATGATAGGAGTGCTTTCGCCTGTTGAGGCCATCCGCCAGTTGGGTACTACCTGTCTGCGTATCGAAGCATTTGCCGAACCGTTCTTTGCTGCGAGTATCGTGACCTATTGTGTCTGTGTGGGAGCAGGTGATACATTCAAGCCTGCTGCCATCAATCTCGGTACCATGTGGCTCGTGCGACTCACTCTTGCCTACGGCTTATCCAAGAGCTATGGGTTGGAAGGTGTGTGGATTGCGATGGCTACGGAACTTACTTTCCGTGGAGTTCTCTTCCTCATACGTCTTTTTCGCGGTTCTTGGATGAAGAGCTTTCAGGTGCGTGGATAACGGACTTCCGGTTCTTTGAATTAGTGCATGATTTTCCTGGCAAAAGTGTGAAAATAGCGATAAAAGCGTGAAAATGAGGGGTAAAGAGTGAAAAAGCTACAAAATATTTGTTTTCTCCCTTTAATTATGTTATTTTTGCATTCTGAAAGCTACCCAAAGGCGTGTGGATTTCGTTTTATCATATAAATGTATATTCAGAAAATATCCATTTTCTATAATATGTATGTGTATAGATTAAATAATAAAATGTAAGTAATAATTCTAACATTATAATAAAACATGAGATTAAAGCAGTTTTTTGTAGCGGCAGTGATGCTGCTGGCTACAGGCTCAATGGTGGCACAGCAGATGCCTCAGGTTCCTGTTGACAAGGACGTGAGAATCGGTCACCTTGACAACGGCCTTACCTACTACATTCGTCACAACAATTTCCCTGAGCATGTAGCTAGTTTCTACATTGCACAGAAGGTTGGTTCTATTAATGAGAACGACGACCAGCGTGGTTTGGCTCACCTCTTGGAGCACTTGGCTTTCAATGGTTCTGAGCATTTCCAGGGCAATAGCCTTCAGAACTATCTTCAGAGCATTGGTGTGGAGTATGGTAAGAATTTGAATGCTTACACAAGTATCGACAAGACCGTTTATTATTTTACCGACGTACCAACTACTCGTACTACAGCCGTAGATTCTTGTATGCTCATCCTCAAGGATTGGAGCAATGGTATCTCTCTTACCCAAGAGGCTATAGACAATGAGCGTGACGTTGTACACAATGAGTACCGTATGCGTATGGTAGGTCAGCAGCGTATCATGGAGCGTTCACTTCCTGCACTTTATCCTGGCAGCAAGTACGGTTATCGTATGCCAATCGGTCTGATGAGCATCATTGATGGTTGCGATCCTGAAACCCTCCGTGCTTACTATCGCAAATGGTATCGTCCAGACAACCAAGCTGTCATCGTTGTAGGTGATGTGGATGTTGATCACATTGAGGCACAGATCAAGAAGCTCTTCAGCGGCATCAAGGTTCCTGCTAATGCAGCAAAGGTGATCCCTGAGTTGGTTCCTGACAATGATACAGCTATCTATGTAGTTGACAAGGACAAGGAGCAGAACTACGATGTGGCTATGATCAGCATGAAGCACGATGCTACACCTGACTCTTTGAAGGGTAGTCTCAATTACTTCGCTACTTCTTATGTTCAGAGTGCAATTACCAGCATGCTTAGCTCTCGTTTGGGCGAAAAGTCATTGGAGGCTGACTGTCCATATCTCCAGGCTGGTTGTGATAATGGCAGCTACTTGGTTTCCCGCACAAAGGATGCTTTCAGTCTTACTGCAGTTGCCAAGCCTGGCAAGATGCTTGAGGCTTATGCAGCTGTTCTCCGTGAGGCTAAGCGTGCTAAGGACTTCGGTTTCACGGCTACTGAGTACGTTCGCTATAAAGAGGATTTCATGAGCGGTTTGGATAAGATGTATTCTAACCGTGATAAGATGAAGAATGAGCAGTTTACTTCTCAGTATGTAGATCATTTCATCTCTAATGAACCAATCCCTTCTGTTGAGGTTGAACATCAGATCTATAATGCCATGGTTCCAAGTATTCCTGTAGAGGCTATCAATGCTTATGCCAAGGAGTTGATTTGCGAGACTGATACCAATTTCGTAACACTTCTGATGATGCGCGATGCTGAGGGTGCTGTTTATCCAACAAAGCAGCAGTTGGCAGATGTCGTAAAGCAGGTGCGTGGTGAAAAGCTCGAAGCTTACGTAGATAATGTAAAGCAGGAACCATTGATGGCAGAGCTTCCTAAGGCTGGTAAAATCAAGAAGACTACAGAGAATAAGCTCTTTGGTTACAAGATGCTTACCCTCTCTAATGGTGCCAAGGTTGTGCTCAAGAAGACTGACTTCAAGAACGACGAGGTACAGTTTGCTGCTACAGCAAATGGTGGTACTTCTGTTTTCGGAACAAAGGATCTCAACGAGGTGAAGATGATGGGTGCCTTGATGAACTCAAGTGGTTTGCGTGGCTTTACCAATAATGACCTTGAGAAGGTATTGGCTGGTAAGATTGCTTCTTGCGGATTCAGTGTTTCAAAATACCGTCATGGTTTGGGTGGTGGCTCAACTCCAAAGGATTTGGAGACTTTGATGCAGCTCATCTATTTGAAACTCACCAATCTGACTAAGGACGAGAAGGCTGTCAACAACCTGATCAACAATCAGGTAACAGCACTCGCTAATCGTAGCAACAATCCTCAGGCTGTATTCCAGGATTCATTGACCAGCACGCTCTATCCTGGTAACCCTGTATTCCGCACAATGACAGTGGATGAGGTGAAGAGTGTAAACTACGACCGCGCACTTGAACTTGGTAAGCAGCTTTTCGGTAATGCGAAGGATTATACCTTCTTCTTTGTCGGCAACTTCGATGAGGCTAAGATTCTTCCTCTTATCGAGCAGTATATCGCTTCTTTGCCAAACAACGGAAAGAAGTTTAAGAACGTAGAGACATTGCCAGTGAAGGGTGAAGTTATCAACAAGTTCACCAAGGCAATGGAGAATCCACAGGATGTTGCTGTTGAGATCTGGTGCTCAGAGGCTCCTTATACATTGCGCAACTCAGTACTTGCTGATATTGCAGCTCGCGTTATCAATATGGATTACAACCGTAATATCCGTGAAAAGTTGAGCGCTGCTTATTATGCTGGTGCTGATGCTATGGAAAGTGTAAAACTTGATGGTAAGACCATGCGTGTAGGTGTTACTGGTAATGCAATGATGAACCCAGACAAGTCTAAGGATGCTATTCCTTACTTCTATTCTGGTTTGAAGGATGCGATGGAGCAGCCTAATCTGGATGACCTCCAGAAAGTGAAGGAAATCCTTCTGAAGCAGGCTGATGTAAGCTGCAAGCAGAATGGCTACTGGATGGGTGTTATTTCTGAGTATCTGCTTCATGGTATTGATACTCATACCAACTACAAGAAGGAGGTAAGCTCTGTAGATGCAAAGGCAGTGAGCGATTTCCTCAAGAATGTAGTGATGAAGGATGGCAACCACGTAGAGGTTATCATGCATGCAACAAAGGCTGGTGAGGCTAAGTAACAAGAAAAATGTCACATAAATATATAAAATCCCGATACAATTGTTGTTGTATCGGGATTTTTTTGTACCTTTGTCCACAAAATAGAGAGTTTAGTGAAAGATAAGTTTAATGTTTTAATTTAAAAGTAAATGAATTTCAAGAAGATGAATTTCAATTCGATGAAGCGAATTGTTTTGGCGCTTATGCTGATAAGTGTAAGCATGGTGAGTGTGCAGGCACAGCTTCTTTACAAGATTAGTAAAGATAGTACCGACCAGAAGCCTTCCTATATCATGGCTTCCAGCCGGCTCATGAATCCTATGGGTGTTGTTAGTCTGAGTGGTGATTTGAAGGAAGCACTTACTAATACCGATCAGATGTATTTTGAGGTAAACAAGGCGGCTTATCGTGAGTCCATTAATGACGCTAAGAAACTGGCTGACGGCAAGACTCTTCTCAGTTTGCTTACTCCGGCTCAGCAGACAAAACTTAATGCTTTTCTCAAGAAATACATGGAGGTGGATTTCCGTAGTTCCTACGTGCAGAAAAAGTATGGTAACCTGACTCCTGCAGCTTTGATGGAAGACATGGAGCAGTTGCTTTTTGTGGCCAATCACATGGGTATGTATGATCCTACTCATACTTTCGACCAGTATTTTGAAGCACAGGCAAAGGCAAACAATGAGACTGTAGGCGGTTTAAGTGATGTTGATGCTTATATCAACGATACTTATAAGAGTGACCTGAAGCAGCAAGTGGCTCGCTTGGTAGAGTTTCTTGAGAATGAGCCTACAGAGTTGGCCAAGTTGAATAAAGCTGTAGGTGCTTTCAAGGCACAGGACGTAGATGCTGCAGCCAAGGCTACTGGCGCTCATGTTTCTCAACCAACTCTTGAGGCTTGGGCTGCAAAGGTGCAGACTGTGATGGCAGAGAAGCCAACCTTCTTTGTTGTTGATGCCGCCAATTTAGGTGGTGAGAATGGTCTTCTCCAGTTGCTCCGCAATGCCGGCTGCAAAGTAGAGAAATAATCAATAGTATAATCCAAAAAATAAATAGGGTAAACGAAAAAAGTCCCGCTGTTAGGATGAAATTCCTTACAGCGGGACTTTTTTCGTGATGTCCTCGACTCTCTATAGAGCGGGGAATAAAAATCATAATCTTACAGCATAACCTTCTTCCTTATCAATGGAATTTACCACATACGAGTGCCTTCCCTCTGGAAGAAAAACAAAGCTGCACACGAGAATCTCTCTTAAAAGATAATCTCTTTAATTTCTGCTTTTAGCCTTAGAGGCAAGAGCCTCGCGGCGATCACGAAGAATGCTCTGGCATCTGCTGATAGCCTGATTCTGATTCTCTTCGTTAACCTTTACTAAACAATCGTTCATAACCTTTTGTGTTTTGATAAACCTATTGTGATTTGAATACGTTGCAAAGATAGAGCATTCTGATAAAAGATGAAAGAAAATCCTATTAAAATGCATTACTTTTAGTCTTTTTTTTGATTTACGTCAATTTTAAAGCCTTTTGTATCCCAATTTTCATGTTATATTCATACGATTTGTAGTATTTATAGGGATATTACTATGAGAAAATGGGGAAATCCTTCTGAAATTTCATTTTTTTTTGCGAACTTTGCAGCCGAAAATGGATTCTTCTTCTAAAAGAGATTGTTTTCTTCCAGGGATAATTCCATGCATAAATAGAGAGAAGGGGGATGAAGAATTCCATAGGAATATTGGTATATATAAAATAATAAAGGTATGAAAAAAGTAATTCTATTGACTGCTATGGTGCTGGCTTGTACTACTGGCAGTATGGCAAATGAACTCAGCGAGTGCTCTCTTTCGGAGTTGATCAGTACTCCTGTTAAGAAAACTACAAAGAAGACAACCAAGAAGGCTACAAGCAAGAAAACAACAAGCAAGAAGACAACAAGCAAGAAGACAAGCTCAACTAAGTCTTCTACTAAGACTTCTACTGCGGCAACCTCTGCCACCAGTACTTCTGCAACAACAAAAACAGAAACAACAACTCCTACAACGGCAACTTCTGCTACTTCTACCTCAGCTGGTTCAGCAATAGCCGGTATCCTCGGTGGATTGCTTGGTGGAGGCACATCTGGTAGCACAGGCAGTACTGCAGGAACCATCATCAATGGAATTCTGAACAATGTAATCGGCTCTGGTACTTTCAGTAAAGAGAGTCTTTGTGCTCATACTTGGAAATACAGTAAGCCAGGTTGTGCTTTTACTTCAGAGAATCTGCTTGCCAAAGCAGGTGGCGAGATTGCTGCTAATAAGATAGAGGAGCAGTTGGAAGGTTATTACAAGAAAGCAGGTTTCTCCAACTCAAACACTTATTTCAAGTTTAATACAGATGGAAGTTTTGAGTCAAAAATAGATGGCAAGTCATGGAAAGGTACTTATACTTTTGATGAGAAGACACATGCCATCACAATGAAGGGACTCCTGCTCAGCGTTTCCGGCTATGCCACCCAAACAACCAATGGTGTCAGCCTTCTTTTTGAATCCAAGAAACTCCTTACCTTGGTTCAGACATTGACAGCTCTCAGCGGCAATTCTACACTTGGCACTATCGGCAATATTACCAAGAACTATGATGGAGTACGTGTAGGTTTTGAAATGAGTAAGTAATTTCTCATTCATCTATTGAGATATTATATAGTAATGATTATATTGCTATTATTTATATAGCAGAAAAAATCCCCTTAGAGATAGCCGGAATCAGGCTTTCACTAAGGGGACATTTTTATCTCTTTCGCTTTAAAGTTTTCTTTTTACTTGATTTCAACTTTTAGCGGAGTTTTCAATGCCTCAAGATAATCCTTGATGCGAATCTGCCATTCGGTATAGCTGCGAACATCATATTTGCTCCATGCAGCTCCGAAGTAATAGCTGAACTTTTCTCCGTCCTTCAAGCCAGTCTTGATGCCTAACGCATGACCGGTAGCACCATCGTGCTTCTTGTCGAAAAGCTGGTAGTAGGTGTTGTCAATGCCATAAGGGAAGAGTACACCTACATATACCTGAGACTGGTTACCCTCCATGTTGTCGGTAGGGTCTGCATAACTTACGTAGTCTTTTGCGAAAGTTTTAGTCTCGGTATCTTCCTCATGGATTGGGAAACCTGTAGCAAAGTCGGTAGGGTGGGTGAGGCCATCATACCAGACTGTCATCTTGTTGAAGTGGCTGCCCTTGTCGAGAGAGATGATACGATGTTCTACTACGTTCTTCTGATCGCCCACGGTAGAAGGATTGTAGGTCAGTTCAACGGTAAATCTGAGAGGACCATTGTCTAAGATCTTGTAATCCTTATAGCAGTAAGGTAATATCTGTTCGTTACCAATCATAAGACTTGGTGCACCGAGACCCAAGGTTGCACCTACGCGATATGGGTCGAGTCCGTTGCCCTGGTCGAGATGGAATGAGTTGCGGATATTAACTTCTTTTCCTTCTGCTTCTACTGCCTTGATCTGATCTTTGAGTTTGGCAATTCTTGCAGGATTTTTCTCAGTCTTGAGTTGTTTTTCTATGGCTTTTTTCTTTGCATCCACTCTGCACATGTTTTCCCAGGCTTTCTGGTTCTTGATGTATCGGATATTTACCACCGTATCAGGCGTGTTCTTTACCCAAACATCCGTACCGAAAGAGCGCTCGCCAGAACGCTGCAATGCTGGTCCGTAAACACGGTAGGCGCATCGATCGTTCTCCCAAGCCAGGTCGTCCTTTCTCATTTTATAGAGAGCGCCTGTAGTCCATACATTCTGAGGATATGGCTTCTCTATGCTGATATAAAAGGTAGCTGCGCTATGAGGGCGCACACTGGCATCGATGAGCAACTTACCATCGTGGGTAATCTGTGAACCGATTTGCTGTCCGCGGGTATTCTTTACCACATAAGCCTGTCCTTTGCCAGGAGTTGCATTTGATAGTTTAGCTTTCACATCAGCCATGCTTACTTCTACGAGTTCCATTCGCTGTGCAGCAGTTGTGTTGCTTACTACCACAGTTGCTTGCTGGGCATAGCTGTAGTTGGAACCGGCTATCGCCAAGAACATCATGACACTCTTCATCATGTTGGTTTTTGTCATCATTGTTTCTGATTTGTTAGTTATTATTAATTTTGTTTTCTTACGTGTCGAACTTGCTTCGTTACGTACATTATTATATATAATACGAATGAATAGTTGTCAATACAGACAAAGAGACAATACTTTCTGTTGCCAATATTTCTTCTGGATTATTCCTCGATAAGGGAAACTACCATGCTGATATCCTCTTTCGGACGATCACCTCTGAGCGTCTCGCAATTCTGGATTTTCTCCACGACGTCGAGACCTTCTTCTACTTCGCCGAATACAGTATATTGGTTGTCAAGGAAAGGAGTACCGCCCATCTCGGTGTAGGTTTTCACCTGTTCATCGGTAAATTTAGGGTAACCTTCCTCCTTGCAGCGTTTTTTGGTTTCATCCACCAGCTGATCCTGCAATTCCATCAATCCCTGGCGGTCGCGGTTGCGACGGAAGTTCATGATCTCATCGTGGTGTTCTTTGGCAAGCTGGTTGAATATGTTTTGCTCCATCTGCATACCCATCTGTTTCTCCATCTGCTTGAGTTCATTCATCTTATAGGTTTTTCCCCATACGATATAGAACTGGCTTCCGCTGCTTTCTCGCTCTGGATTTACCTCATCTCCCAATCTCGCAGCGCTCAGTGCGCCACGCTTATGGAAAAGTTGAGGATAAACAAATTCTGCAGGAATCGTGTAGTCAGGACCACCTGTTCCTAACATTTTGCCCTTAGGAGCATTCTTACTCTCCGGATCACCGCCCTGAATCATGAAATCCTTGATGACACGATGAAAGAGAGTGCCGTCGAAATATCCCTCTTTAGCCAACTTGATAAAGTTGTCGCGATGTTGAGGAGTCTCATCATAAAGGCGAACTTTGATATCGCCTTCAGAAGTCTTAATCAATACTTTTGCCATAATATTTAATTATCTGTATAGTTTTCTTTAGTTGGGGCCTTTATAACCTTCAGCCTTCAGTTATTCAGCCTTTTTTTTACCTTTTTACTTTTTTACCTTTTTACCTTTCATAATATTCATTCCATTCTTTCATGGCTTCCTTCCAGTCGGTTTGCTCTCCGCTTGCAACTGCTTCCTTCTGTTTTTCAGCCTCGTCGCGAGCCTTGTCACGGGCACGTTTGGCTTTCATCGCCTCGATAGTAGCATCATCAAGAATCTGGATGGCGCCACGCTTGATGGCAGCCTGAAGTTCCTCTTCGCCGAAAGCCTTGCCTGGTTCGTTGAAGTCGGATATATTAAATTCGTAATCTACACGAAGGTCATGGCGAATCTGCTTCTGCTGGAGTCTGTTTCCAGCGTTTTTCAATCGGAGCAATTTGCCGATTTCCTTGATTTCTCCTGCTGAGTATTTGTTTCTTCCCATTAAAAAACTGATGTTATAATAATCTTATGAATAATTCTCTGCAAAATTACAGATAATCCTTGATAATGCCAAGTAATTATCTGGAAAAATGCGCTTATGGCATACGAAATCTGCCATCTTGTCATTTCTTTTATGCTCTTTTCTGACATTTCTCGCTCTTTTGGCAGTTGTGCCCCTTCTGTCTTTTCCTTGGCACACGCTTTGTTAACTATGTTTGCGTGACCGTTGGGGAGAGTTCCTGATAGATGCATATCTTCGGCAGACTTTCCGGAAACAGCGTTCACATGATAAACATTATTAATAACGATAAAAATAAAAAAAGATATAATCATGGGAAAAGTAATTGGAATTGACTTGGGTACCACAAAC
>ERZ1031897.629-NODE-629-length-12737-cov-3.811150_pt1 | contig 12737 bp, 10 predicted proteins | sample MGYA00517881_ERZ1031897 | MGnify/ENA primary metagenome ERZ1031897 (study PRJEB33719, sample SAMN04261280) | wastewater metagenome | biome: rural village; feature: human; material: feces | host: Homo sapiens | place: El Salvador | collected 2013-01-07 ... | reverse complement strand
GATCATGGCTATGCGTCATAAGGAATATCCGGTTGTCGGATTACAGTTCCATCCGGAATCCATTTATACCGAACACGGCAAACGCATCATAGAAAACTTTGTAAATGGAACGTGTTAGATTATCGCAATTTATATTAGGAGAAAAAATATGATACTGGATGAAATTGTAGAAGATAAGAAAAAACGGCTTCCCGGGCACATGGCACGTATTCCGGAAACAGAAATGCGGCGCATGGCAGAGGAAACAAAGACGAGGGAGGCAGACTGTTTTTATAATCATTTAAAGAAACCGGGACTTTCGATTATCGGAGAATTTAAGAAAGCTTCCCCGAGTCTCGGAACGATTACCAGTAAGATTGATCTGATGGAGCGCATCAGTGAGTACAATGCATCGGTGGATGCCATTTCGTGTCTGACAGAGGAAGATCATTTTCACGGAAATGTTGCGTATTTAAAAGAAATCCGGGCAAAATCCAGCCTTCCGATTTTGCGGAAAGATTTCATGATCTGTGAGTATCAGTTTTATGAGGCAAAAGTGATCGGTGCAGATGCGGTGCTTCTGATTACAGCGATTCTCGATGATGCACAGATGCATGATTTTTATCAGCTGGCAAGAGAACTTGAACTTGATGTGCTGGTTGAGACCCATGATGAGGCAGAGGTGGAACGGGCGATGAAGATCAACCCGAGAATCATCGGGGTCAATAACCGTAATCTTAAGGATTTTACGATCTCTTTGGAACATACCAGACGGCTTCGCCCTTATGTGCCGGAAGATAAAGTATTTGTGGCAGAAAGTGGGATTACGGGAGATGAGGACGTGCGGTTCCTGCGAGACTGTGGGGTGGATGCCTTTTTGATCGGGCGTGCGTTTATGGAATCGGAAAATCCGAAAGCACTTGCACAAAAATGGAAGGAGCTGTATCAGGCATGAGACAAGAAGTAAAGATCTGTGGACTGAAAAAGCCTGCGGATGCGCAGTATGTAAATGATGCAGGGGCCGATTACGCAGGATTTGTTTTTTATGAGAAAAGCAGGCGGAATTTAAGCCGGCAACAGGCAGAAGAAATCATGAAAAAAATCAGTCCACGGATAAAAAAGGTTGCCGTAACCGTTTCCCCGGATGCGGCACAGATAAAGACACTGCAGCAGATGAAATTTGACATCATCCAGATGCACGGAAAGCTGTCAGAGGATGCCATAACGGCAGCAGAACTTCCTGTCTGGTATGCCATAAACCTCTCAGATCCGGAAGAGTTTGAGGCAAAAACAAAGAGCTTTTTTGAACTTCCGGAAGAACTGCAGCAGAAAATTACAGCGATTGTCGTGGATGGTGCAGGCTATGGCGGCGGACAGAGTTTTGACTGGCAGAAGCAACTGAATATTGACCGGCAGGCGGGGATTTTCGCCGGAAGAAAATTTGTCCTGGCAGGAGGGTTACATGCCGGAAATGTTGCCGAAGGAATCCGGTTGTTTGCCCCGGATATCGTGGATGTAAGTTCCGGAGTGGAAGAAAAAGATCAAAAAGAAGAAGCATTGATAAAACAATTTGTAACATGTGTCAAAGAGGAAGCAGAAGAAAGGAAAGAAAGATGAATAAGAAAGCATATTATGGACAGTTTGGCGGACAGTATGTGGCAGAGTCGCTGATGAATACCTTACAGGAACTGGATCAGGCATATGAGGAGGCCATTCATGATCCGGAGTTTATGAAGCAGTATCATTATTATCTGAAACAGTATGTCGGCAGAGAGACACCGCTTTACTATGCAGAGCGTCTGTCTGCAAAATACGGTACAAAAATTTACTTAAAGCGTGAAGATTTAAACCATACCGGTGCCCACAAGATCAACAATGTGATCGGTCAGATCCTTCTGGCAAAGCGTATGGGAAAGACAAAGGTAATCGCGGAGACCGGTGCAGGACAGCATGGTGTAGCTACTGCAACGGGAGCAGCACTGTTTGATATGGAATGTACGGTGTACATGGGAAAAGAAGATATCCAGAGACAGAAACTGAATGTGATGCGTATGGAGATGCTTGGTGCAAAAGTGGTATCCGTGGAATCCGGAAGCAATACCTTAAAAGACGCGACAAACGAAGCCATCCGTACCTGGGCAAAAACAGCGGAGGATACGTTCTATATTATCGGATCTGCGGTAGGACCGTATCCGTATCCGAAGATGGTAAAAGAGTTTCAGAGTGTGATCAGCCGGGAGGCAAAGCGTCAGCACATGGAAGCAGAAGGAAAGAATCCGGATGTGGTTATGGCATGTGTGGGCGGTGGTTCCAATTCCATCGGAATGTTTGCCGATTTTATTGATGAGCCGGAGGTGGAACTGATCGGTGTAGAAGCAGCGGGCCTTGGAATTGAGACCGGAAAACATGCCAGCGCCATGGCTTTGGGAGAGCCTGGAGTATTGCATGGCATGCGTTCGTATCTGTTGCAGGATACCGATGGAAATATCCAGCTGGCACACTCCATTTCCGCCGGACTGGATTATCCGGGAGTCGGACCGGAGCATGCATATCTGCGGGATACCGGACGTGCAAAATATGTGGCAATTACGGATGTGGAGGCAATGGATGCGCTGATGGAACTGTGTAAATTAGAAGGAATTATTCCGGCAATTGAGAGTGCACATGCCGTTGCCTATGCATTTAAAAAGGCAAAAGAAATGACTATGGATCAGAGCATGGTTATCTGTCTGTCCGGTCGCGGAGATAAAGATGTAAACACCATTGCGGATTATCTTGACGGAAAAGGATATCTGAATTAAGGAGGGCATAACAGGGATGAATCGAATTGAGACAGCGCTTCAGGCGTTACAGGAAAAGGAAGAAAAGGCATTTATTACTTATATCACAGCAGGTCTGCCGGATTATGATAAGACAAAGGCGATCATCAAAGCACAGGAAGCGGCGGGAACGGACATTATTGAACTTGGAATTCCGTTTTCCGATCCGGTAGCGGACGGTCCGGTTATTCAGGCGGCTTCCTATGAGGCAATTCTCGGCGGGGCAAATCTGGAGAAGACATTTACCTGTATGAAAGAGATGCGTGACGATGGTGTGCAGATCCCGATTGTATTTATGATGTATTACAACACGGTACTGCATTATGGCGTGGAAAAATTTGTAAAAGAGTGCAATGCCTGCGGGGTGGATGGACTGATCATTCCGGATCTGCCGCTGGAAGAGCAGGAAGAACTCCAGACACAGTTACAGAAAGAGGATGGAACCATTCTGATCCAGCTGGTTTCCCCGGTATCCAAAGACCGTGTGCCAAAAATCCTTAAAAATGCACGGGGATTTGTCTACTGTGTGTCTTCCATGGGAGTTACCGGACAGGAAGCAACCTTCCACCGTCAGATTTTAGAATACCTGACAGCGGTAAAGAAAGAGGCAAAAATTCCGGTTATGATGGGATTTGGTATCCGCACGGCGGAGGATGTACGTCCGATGAAAGAGATTATTGACGGAGCCATTGTAGGCTCTCATTTTATCACACTGATGCGGGAACACGGTTTTGATCCGCAGGCTGCAGCAGACTATTGCAGCACATTCAAAAAAGAGTTAAATGAAATGTAACGGAAAAGCGAATAAAACAGGAGGATATCATAGATGAAAGAGATTCTGGCCAAACTGGTAGAGGGAAAAGATCTGACAAAAGAGGAAGCGATGAAAGCACAGGAGCTGATTCTGACCGGACAGGCAACAGAGGCGCAGATTGCATGTTTTCTGACAGCACTCCGCATGAAAGGGGAAACGCTGGATGAGATTACGGGACTGGCAGCCGTATTGCGCAACAAGGCAAATACGATCAGTCCGAAAGTGGCAGATTATGTGGATTTTGTCGGTACCGGCGGAGACTGTACCTATTCGTTTAATATTTCCACAACATCAGCGTTCGTTGTGGCAGCAGCCGGGCTTCCGGTGGCAAAACATGGCAATCGTTCCATTTCTTCTAAAAGTGGTGCCGGAGATGTGTTAGAAGCACTTGGCGTAAATATTTCCGCAGATCCGGCTGTGGTAGAAAAGTGTGTGGAGACGGTCGGGATCGGATTTATGTTTGCACCGCATTTTAATCCTGCCATGAAGTATGTGGGACCGGTCAGAAAACAGCTGGGCATCCGCACGGTGTTTAATATTTTAGGACCGCTTTCTAATCCATCCCGTGCCAGGGCAATGCTTGTAGGGGTGTATTCCCCGGCACTTACGGAAGTGATTGCGGGAACCATGATGAACCTCGGGGTAGAACGGGGAATGGTTGTCAGCGGAGAGGATAACATGGATGAGATCACACTGACCGGTGAGACCACGGTATCTGAAATTAAGGACGGAAAAGTAACCACCTATACAATCACACCGGAACAGTTTGGATTAAAGCGGTGTGGAATCGCAAAACTGCAGGGTGGGGAAGGAGCCGTAAACGCACAGATCACCAGAGATATTCTTTCCGGAAAGGAACAGGGACCAAAGAGGGAGATTGTGCTTTTGAATGCAGGAGCCGCTTTGTATATTGGGAAAAAGGCAGACAGTATTGCAGATGGCATTGCACTTGCAGCAAAGACGATCGATTCGGGAGCAGCAGTCAGAACCCTTGAGGCAATGGTACAGGCAACAAACGCATAAGGGTTTGCCTGATACGGAAAACAAAAAAAGAGGCATTTCATGGCATAAAACATGGAATGCCTCTTTTCTTCGTCTTATTTCACAAAATATTGAAAAAAACTTAGTGATTTTTCCAATTTACAGATACATAAAATTAAAATATAATGAATTACGAAAAAATGCGAAAATAATATATTTCAGGGAGGAGAGAGGGAATGCAGCAAAGGATTCCATATGATGGAAATGATCTGGGTGCTGTGTACACAAAGAAATATACAGCGTTCCGGCTCTGGGCTCCGACTGCGGATGCAGTAACACTGTGTCTGTATCGGGAAGGAGACGGGGACTGCCTGTCGGATACACTTCCGATGAAACGGGATGTACAGGGAACCTGGACGATTCGGGTAGACGGAGATTTGCGGCATGTTTATTATACATACCGTCTGGAGAGAAGCGGCAAGACCGTGGAGTCACAGGATCCATATTCGGTAGCTGTCGGTGTGAACGGGCAGCGGAGTATGGTGCTGGACCTAAAAGAAACCGATCCGGAGAATTTTAAGGAGGATCATGGACCGGTTTTTTCAAACCGTACGGATCTGGTGATCTGTGAGATTTCTGTTCTGGACAGTACCGCGGATGGCTCTTCCGGGGTAAAATATCCGGGAAAGTATCTGGGACTGGCAGAAAAGGGAACCAAAAACAAAGAGGGAGAAGCTACCGGGCTGGATTATCTGAAATCGCTCGGTATTACGCATGTGCAGATCATGCCAATGTATGATTTTGCAAGTATTGATGAGGCGGCACCAAAGAAGCGGGAGTATAACTGGGGATACGATCCGCTGAATTATAACGTACCGGAGGGATCTTTTTCAACAGATCCGTTCCATGGGGAGGTGCGTATCCGGGAAATGAAAGAAATGATTGCGGCTTTTCACAGGGAGGGCATCGGAGTGATCATGGATGTGGTGTACAATCACACCTATGATCTGGACAGCTGTCTGCAGAAATGTGAGCCGGATTATTATTACAGGATGAACGGAACCAGATATTCCAATGCATCTGCCTGTGGCAATGAAATTGCTTCGGAGCAGCCGATGATGCGCAAATACATCGTAGAATCGGTCTGTTACTGGGCAAGGGAATATCATGTGGATGGGTTCCGGTTTGATCTGATGGGTGTTCTTGATATTGATACCATGAATGAGATCAGCCGCAGGTTAAAAGAAATCAATCCATATATCATTCTGTATGGAGAGGGCTGGACAGGCGGTACTTCAACCATGCCGGAATTTAGGCGTGCCATGAAGAGAAACGCGCGTATGCTGGACGGCATCGGAATGTTTTCGGATGATATCCGGGACATGGTGCGCGGACATGTGTTTTATAACAAAGACTGCGGCTATGTCAGCGGAAAGGACGGAATGAAAGTTGCGGTGCGTTACTGTGCAGCAGGAGGTGTGTGGCATCCACAGGTAGATTATGCAGCTTATACCTATGCAGCCGGCGGCACATGGACGGATACACCGGAGAAAGTGATCAATTATGTTTCCTGTCACGACAATCTGACCTTGTGGGATAAACTGCAGATTTCCAGACCGGATTGTGATGCAGGCGTACGCCTTGCAATGAACCGTCTGGCGGCTGCGATGGTATTTACCGCACAGGGAGTTCCGTTTTTCCTGGGGGGAGAAGAGTTTGCACGAACCAAACCAGCCGGAAAAAATGGTGAGATATCCGAGAACAGTTATAATCTGCCGTATGAAACAAATGTACTGCGCTATGACTGGAGCGATGGACAAAAAGGATTGCAGCAGTATTACAGAGGACTGATTGCTTTCCGGAAAGCACATAAAGGATTGCGTATGACAGACGCAGAGGAGATCCGCCAGAATATTCTGTTTATGGAAATGACATCCGAACAGACCATCGCGTTTACAATCCGCCAGCCGGAAGAGACACTTCTGGTGGCATACAATGCATCCGGCAGAAAAGAAACACTCCTGCTGCCGGATGACAGGACATGGACGTTATATATTGATGACCTGCATGCAGGAACCCGGCCAATCGGTTCGGTTCATTCGAACATGGAATTGCCGGCGACTGGCTGTGTGGTTCTTGGGATTAATGAGTTGTCTTGTTGATGTAACTGGTTTTGTATTTGGAGTACACAATCTTCTGGCTCCGGTACAGACCAAAGTATCCGGAGAGCATATAGCTGAAAGCGACAGCCAGAAGAAAATACGGCATGCCGTCATAACCGAACAATTCAAAACTGATTAACAGTGAAGTGATCGGACAGTTTGTGACACCACAGAATACGGCAGTCATGCCGACAGCCGTACAAAGTGTCGGGGATATGCCGGTCAGCGTTCCAAACAGGCAGCCAAAGGCCGCGCCGGTGAAAAAGGAAGGAACAATTTCTCCGCCTTTGTAACCGGCACCAAGAGTCAGTGCGGTAAAGATCATCTTTAACAGGAAGGCTTCCGGACGGACCGTTCCATCAATGCACATCTGGATGATGCCGATACCGGTACCGTTGTAATTCTGGTTGCCGACAAGCATCGTCAGAATGACAACAATACATCCACCGGCAAAGATGCGGATGTAGGGATTCTGGAACAGTTTGCGGTAAATTTCTTCACTTTTGTGCAGAAGAATACAAAAAACAATACTTACCAGTGCGCAGAGTACGGCAAGGATGGAAATCTGCACGGCAGGAAGAATGCCAAAGTCCGGGATGTGCTCGATGGAAAACCATTGGTTGGAAACACCAAACAGGTAAGCAACTCCGTGTGCGACAAGAGAACTGATCACACATGGAACAAGGGCGGTATAGTACATGACGCCGACACTTACAATTTCCATTGGAAGGATGGCAGCAGCCATCGGGGTACCAAAGAGAGCGGAAAACGCAGCACTCATGCCGCACATGATCATGACATGTTTATCTTTATCGTCAAAACGGAAGAATTTTCCGATTGCGTTTCCGATACTTCCGCCCATCTGCAGGGCGGCACCTTCACGGCCGGCAGATCCGCCGAACAGGTGCGTGATCAGTGTGGAAATAAAGATCAAAGGAGCCATGCGCAGGGGCAGCTCGTCATCCGAGTGGATGGCAGAGATGACCAGATTGGTTCCGGTATCTTTTTCATCGTGCAGCAGGTGATAAGCACCGACAATGATCAGTCCCCCGACAGGGAGCAGATACAACAGCCAGGGGTCCTGCCCGCGCAGCACGGTGACAAATGTCAGACAAAAATAAAATGCGGTGCCGCACAGTCCGACGATACCGCCGACAAGAATTGCAAAAATTACCCATTTGATCGACACCAGTGTACGGTGTGCATTGTGTTTGATTTTATGTTTTATGACATCGTTCATAATTCTTCACCTCGTAATCCCTTTCTTTCATACTAGCATTGAAAAATGCTTTTTACAAGGGGACAAAAAGGTGGTATGATATAATTATAGATTATAGATTGGATCTTAGGAGGAATCACTTATGAGAACAAGTGGCGTACTTATGCCGATATCTTCCCTGCCATCACCGTATGGCATTGGAACTATGGGAAAATCAGCCAGAAAATTTGTAGACTTTCTGGTAAAAGGAGGTCAGACTTACTGGCAGATTCTGCCGATCTGTCCGACTAGTTACGGAGATTCACCGTATCAGTCGTTTTCCAGTTTTGCGGGAAATCCGTACTTTATCGATCTGGACATTCTCTGCAAGGAAAATTTATTAAAGAAAAAGGAATGTGAGTCATTTGACTGGGGCACAAGCGAGGAATACATTGATTATGGAACCATGTATGTATCACGTTATGCATTGCTGCATAAAGCATATGCCCGTTTTGTAAAAAATATGCCGGAAGATTTTTCGTCATTTTGTGAGGCGGAAAAGGACTGTCTGGAAGATTATACGCTGTTTATGGCATTAAAAGATGCCAATGACGGAAAAGCATGGGCCGAGTGGGATGAGAAACTTCGTGTGCGTGACGCAGCGGCATTGGATGAGGCAAGAAAAAAGTACGCAGAAGATATTGAGTTTTATAAGATGCTTCAGTATCTGTTCTTTAAACAGTGGAGAGAGTTAAAGGCATATGCCAATGAAAACGGAATCGAGATTATCGGAGATGTGCCGATCTATGTGGCCGGAGACAGTGCGGATGTATGGGCAAATCCGAAACAGTTTTATCTGGATGAAGATTTAAATCCGATTGAAGTGGCAGGATGCCCGCCGGACGGATTTTCGGCAGATGGACAGCTCTGGGGCAATCCGCTGTTCCGCTGGGATGAAATGAAAAAAGATAACTATGCATGGTGGACAAAGCGAATCAAAGCGATGAGCGAGCTGTATGATATTATCCGCATCGATCATTTCCGCGGATTTGATTCTTATTATGCAATCCCGGCAAAAGATAAGACTGCAAAGAACGGAAAATGGAAACAGGGTCCGGGAATGGATCTGTTTAACCAGTTGGAGAAGAAACTTGGCAAACTTCCGATTATCGTGGAAGATCTGGGATTTTTGACAGATTCTGTCCGCAAACTGTTAAAGGATTCCGGATTCCCGGGCATGAAAGTCATCCAGTTTGCGTTTGACAGCCGTGAGGGAAGTGATTATCTGCCGCACACCTATACCAGTCACTGTGTTGTATATACAGGAACACATGACAATGATACCGTGATGGGATGGATGAAGACCGCACCGAAAGCATCTGTCAAGTTTGCAATCGAATACCTGAACCTGACGGAGGAGGAAGGTTATAACTGGGGTATGATGCGTGCCGCATGGTCTTCCGTTGCAGATATGGCAATTGTTCCGATGCAGGATCTGATCGGACTTGGCTCCGAAGCCCGCATCAACATTCCTTCCACACTTGGAGAAAACTGGAAGTGGCGTGCCCTGGAGGGACAGATTACCAAGGATCTGGCAAAGAAACTCTATAAATACATGCAGATGTATGGACGCATCAATGAAAAAGTGCTTGCTGAGCAGGCAAAGAAAGCAGCAGAGAAAGAAGCTGCAAAGAAGAAGACTTCCGACAAAAAAAAGTCATCTGAGAAATAAATATACAACAGAGTATTTCTGTGAATAAGAATTCTCCCCTTTGCATATAGATTAGATAGAATAATCGAATATGCAAAGAAGGGAGATTTTTTCATGGATTTTGATTTATATAAAGATATCCAGAAAAGAACGAACGGCGAAATCTACATTGGTGTCGTAGGACCGGTCCGCACCGGAAAGTCAACGTTCATTAAGCGGTTTATGGATCTGTTTGTACTTCCGTACATCGAAGATGAGGAAGAAAAAAAACGGACGCTCGATGAACTGCCTCAGTCAGCCGCCGGGAAAACGATCATGACGACAGAACCGAAATTTATTCCGCAGGAGGCAGCAGAGATCACACTTGCAGATGAGAGCAGTGTCAGTGTGCGTCTGATTGACTGTGTCGGGTTTATGGTAGAGGGAGCAAATGGTCATCTGGAGGGGGACGGATACCGCATGGTACATACGCCGTGGTTCGAGGAGGAAATTCCTTTTTCGGATGCAGCGAGAATTGGAACAGAAAAAGTAATCAAAGACCATGCAACCATTGGTATTGTGGTGACAACGGATGGCAGTATCGGGGAACTTCCGCGGGAAAATTATGTGGAGGCAGAACAAACCGCGGTGGAAAAGCTTAAAGAGATTGGAAAACCGTATGTGATTGTTTTAAATTCCGTGCGCCCATACAGCAGTGAGACACTTGCACTGAAAGAAAGCTTAGAGCAGAAATATCAGGCGGTAGTGGTTCCGGTCAACTGTCAGCAGATGCACCGGGAGGATCTGGTCACAGTTATGAAGGCGATTCTGTTTGAATTTCCGGTTACCCGTGTGGACTTTGCAATTCCGAAGTGGACGGAAATGCTTCCAATGGAACATAAATTAAAGGCAGCCATGATTCAGACGGCATCAAGACTGATGGATGGAATCGGCCGCGTGCGGGATGCAGCGGCTGTGCTTGCCGGGCAGGAATGGGTAAAAAGTGCAAATGAGCAGATGGGAGAAGAAGTTTTTCGTGACATCCAGCTGCAGACGGCGGATCTTTCCAACGGAACCGTGACGATCCGTATGGAGACAACGGAACAGTGCTATTTCTCCTACATCAGTGAGATGACGGGAATGCAGATCGAAGGGGAATATCAGATGATTTCCATGCTGCGTTCCCTCTCCCGGATGAAAAAAGAATACGAGCGTGTGGAAGATGCCATGGCTGCTGTGGAACAGAAGGGGTATGGAGTGGTCATGCCGGGGCTTTCGGATATCCGGATGGAAGATCCGGTGCTGATCCAGCATGCCGGAAAATATGGCGTGAAAATGCGGGCAATTTCCCCGTCCATTCATATGATCAAGGCAGACATTGAGACCGAAATAGCACCGATTGTCGGCAGTGAGGAACAGGCAAATGATCTGATTGCATATATCCGCGAGGGGGAGGAGAGCAAGGAAGGAATCTGGACGACAAATATTTTCGGAAAATCGGTCGGGGAACTGATGGAAGACGGCATCCGCAGCAAGATCCTGCAGATGGATGATGAGTGCCAGCTGAAACTGCAGGATACCATGCAGAAAATTGTCAATGACAGCAATGGGGGAATGATCTGCATCATTATTTAAGAGAAATAAAAAAAGTATGAATTTCAGTTGCTCTTGTTTTATTTTATTTTTGATTCTGTTATACTATTAGTTAATGAAATTCTGTATGTAATTGCAAAAAATAAGGAGAACAAATGAGCAACGAATATGAAACTCTCATGCGCTGTGTGCGCAGCGTGAGGACGAAAACAGATTTTGTGCCGAAAGTGGCACTGGTACTGGGGTCCGGTCTGGGTGATTATGCGTCGCAGCTTCGCGTGGAGGCCGCGGTGGATTATCATGAGATCGAGGGATTTCCGGTATCTACGGTGCCGGGCCATACCGGGCGCTTTGTGTTTGGTTATGTCGGGGATGTGTCGGTTGTGTGCATGCAGGGACGTGTGCATTATTATGAAGGATATTCTATGACGGAAGTGGTACGGCCGATCCGGCTGATGAAACTTCTGGGGGCAGAAGTTCTGTTTTTGACAAATGCAGCGGGCGGAATCCAGCTGGGCATGAAGGCGGGGGATCTGATGCTTCTTACCGGGCAGATTGCAAGTTTTGTTCCGTCGCCGCTCATTGGAGAAAATATAGAGGAACTGGGACCGCGGTTTCCGGATATGAGCCGGATTTATGATTATGATTTACAGAAAATCGCAAAAAAATGTGCGGCAGAGACCGGGGCGGATTTAAAAGAGGGAACGTATCTGCAGTTTACCGGGCCGGCCTATGAATCTCCACAGGAGGTGGCAATGGCGCGTACACTCGGAGCGGATGCCGTAGGAATGAGTACGGCATGTGAGGCTGTGGCGGCGAATCATATGGGGATGCGGATTGTGGGAATTTCCTGTATCTCGAATCTGGCATGCGGCATTTCGCCACAGCCATTGTCACATAAGGAGGTGCAGGAAGCAGCCGATGCGGTGGCTCCGGTATTTCAAAAGCTTGTAACACAGATGATAAAGGAGATTGGAACAACATGCAGGTAATTTTTATACATCACAGCTGTTTTCTGGTGGAAGTGGATGATCTGGTATTGATTTTTGATTATTTTGGTGGGGATCGGGTGAATGGTTTCCACTTTACGGGAAAGATTCCGGATTACGCACCGGATACAAAAATCTATATGTTTGCCAGCCACAAACATCAGGATCATTTTGACATGGATATTCTGCGCTGGAGTGAAAAATATACCAATATACATTATATTTTATCCAAAGATATCCGTATCAGTCCGCATTTTCTGCAAAAGCACGGGATTGATCCAATGGTGCGTAAGAAAGTGACGTTTGTATCGGCAAACAATCACTATGACGTGGACGACCTTAAGATACAGACAATGCTGTCTACGGATGCGGGAGTTGCTTTTTATGTGAATGTGCGTGGAGTAAGTATCTTCCATGCAGGAGATTTGAATGACTGGAAGATGGAACACGTAGGAGAGCTTATAAACGGAAAACAGGAGCGTGCATTCCGGCATGAGATCCGCAAGCTTACG
>ERZ1031897.613-NODE-613-length-12947-cov-5.639234_pt1 | contig 12947 bp, 8 predicted proteins | sample MGYA00517881_ERZ1031897 | MGnify/ENA primary metagenome ERZ1031897 (study PRJEB33719, sample SAMN04261280) | wastewater metagenome | biome: rural village; feature: human; material: feces | host: Homo sapiens | place: El Salvador | collected 2013-01-07 ... | reverse complement strand
TTAGGTGTTGAAAAATGTAAAAATAAGGAATATAATTTATTATATATGAAATATATATGTTATGTGTGAATACGAAAAGGTGGATTGAATGGAAAAAGAATTAAAAAAGCAAAAACTTGATATGCTCAACGGCAGTATATGGAACAAACTGCCTGTTTTTGCCCTGCCGATTGCGGCAACGGGAATACTCGAACAGCTTTTTAATGCGTCCGATATAGCAATAGTAGGCAACTTTGCACAAACCGACAAAACCGCAGCGGTAGCGGCAGTAGGAGCAAACAGCCCGATTATCGGTCTGATACTGAACTTATTTACCGGCATAGCGCTCGGCGCAAATGTAGTAATAGCAAACGCTGTCGGTCGAGATGACAAACAGACGGTGCAAAAAGCCGTACACACTTCTATGGTAGTGTCGGTAATCGGCGGTGTATTGGTTGCGATAATAGGTGAGCTTATAGCCGAGCCGTTGCTTACGGTGCTGAATGTACCCGACGATGTGCTTGAGCTTGCACTGTTGTACTTGAGAATATATTTTCTCGGAATGCCTGTCATACTGCTGTACAACTTTGAGGCGGCGATTTTCAGAAGTATAGGCGAAACCAAAATGCCGCTTATTGCGCTTACGCTGTCGGGAATTTTGAATGTACTGCTTAATCTGTTCTTCGTAATCGTACTTAAAATGTCGGTAAACGGAGTAGCGACCGCAACAGTGCTTGCAAATGTTGTGAGCGCAGGTATTCTTTATATAAAGCTCATAAAAAGCGACAAATACATAAAAGTAGAATTTAAAAAATTAAGAATAGACGGAAAAGTCTTTGCGAAGATTATGCAGATAGGACTTCCGGCAGGAATACAGACTGCGGTGTTTGCGCTTGCGAATATTGTAATTCAAGGTGCAATTAACAGCCTCGGCACTGTTGTAATTGCGGCGTCAAGTGCGGCATTCAACATAGAGATTATCGCTTATAATGTAATGAACTCGTTTAGTCAGGCTTGCACAACATTTGTCGGACAAAACTTTGGCGCAAATAAGATTGACCGTTGTAAAAAAACTTTTTTTCTTTGTCTTATCGAAGATGCAATTGCATCCGGCACGGCAATACTTATAGTGCTTATAACAGGAAGATTTTTGCTTTCAATATTCAACAACAACCCCGAAGTAATAGAAATAGGCTATACAAGACTTGTAATTATTTTTATAGCTTACATATTCTCAATGCTGTATGAGGTAATGTCGGGATACTTAAGAGGATTCGGATTTTCGCTTGTTCCTGCAATTCTCACTACCGTAGGCGTATGCGTGCTGCGAATAATATGGATAAATACCGTATTCACCGCAAACAGAACTTTTGTAACGATAATGACCGCTTACCCTGTCAGCTTATCTACAACGGCAGTGCTGATATTTATAGCGTTAATTATCTACAGACCGTCAAAAAGATTTGCAAATAAGGGTAAAGAAAAAGCGTAATTGATTGATAAAGCAATCTGCGAAAATATAATTTACCGATATTACTCCAACATTTACAACAGAACCAAATATAAAAAAGCACAACAGCCTCTTGATGTAAAAACACCGAGAGGCTGTTGTTTTATATAAGGGAAATGAGTGGATAGCAAATTAATTTTTAAATGCCGAAAGAATCAGTCTTATACCGTATGTCATAAGCAAAATGCCCATAAACAGTCCGAGTGTTTGCGCTGTGAATATAAGATTAAATATTCCGTATATGCCTGCAAGCAGTACGAGCACTCCGCATATAAGCGGAAGTACCCATACACTTGAACCTGATTTTTTAACCTTGAATGATGTTGCTATAGAGGAGATTCCGTCTACAATAAGCCATACCGCAAAAATCGCAAGGATTAATATATCAAACATCACTCTTATGCCGGGCATAAACATTGCGAGCGCAGACACAACCGCCGCAGCTATGCCTGCTATAAGACCTAAAGTTCCCATTAAAGCTTTTTCTTTATTATTACCGTCGTTGCGTGAAGCTGCATACGAAACAATTGAGGAAATTCCCCATAATCCGAGAATTATCGTTACAATCCAACCGATGTTAAGAAATGTAAGTCCGGGATAAAATATGCAATAAATTGACGCAAGAACAGTCAAAATACCCAAAATACAATTAAATACTTTCATAGTCACCTCATATGTTTATTGTGAATAAAAAATAATAATATAACAAATGCAAGCAATGCAATGCACAACAGCAAGGCTATCAGCAAATATGTTTGTGTTCCCGTTACCATACTCGTGTTATCCTGTACGGGTACGGTCGGGACTGTGGAATACGGTTGAGTTGTCGGTGATAAAATGTTAGCCGTAATCTGCGTACTGCCCTCATCCCTTGCCGTTACCGAAACGGTAGCCGTTATAAAGACTGCGGCAATCACCGTACAAACCGCAATTGCGCTAAGCAATTTTTTAAAATCAGTCATTTCATAATCATATTGTTACAATTGAGCTGTGGAATGTCATTGTACCGCTGTAATTGCCTGCAATAGCGTCAAGGTCTTGTCCGTAGAGTGCCTGCTGATTAAGTACAAGTGTACCCTCCTGAACCTGACCCTGTGAATCGGCGCTGAAGGTTGTAAAGTGGAAACCGTTTGCACCCGGAGCACCTGCGTCATTGATAGCGACTTTGTCGGCAACATTATCGTCATTTACTTTTTCCGAATAAATATCATACTTGATTTTGAACGGGTTGGTTGCGTCTTTCTGTGTAATGTAGAACTTATCGTCAATGTCCTGACCGTTAATATAAACAGATACAAAGTTGTTATCGTTAAGTTTAAGCTCTGTTGCAGTCACATCAAAGTTGAGATACTTGTTGCTCTGTGTATCTGTCTGCGGCTGTGCAAGAGTGCCGAAATCAACCATATCGGGGATTGTAATAACATAGCTTACAGCTCCCGGTTGTGTACCCTCAATTCTTGCGGTAACTTCTGTGGAAGAATCGGGATTTTCGTTTGTAAGGGTTGCCGCCGATACGGAAACCACGCCTGTTGCGGCGAGCATAGCCGCCATAATTGCCGATATAAATTTAACTTTTTTCATATAAACACTTCTTTCTTTATTTTTACCGAATTTATCGGTATTTTACTTAACTTTGAGTGTGAACTCCGATTCTGCCGAATTGAGTTTTTGATGCGAATCGTCAAGAGTTACACATTCATACAAAACCATTGCTTGATACTCGCCTTTCTCAAGCGACTTTGAAAGCGGTACATCTGTAAGACCGCTACCGGGTTCAAGCAAATCCGATTTATAAAGCACAGTTCCGTCGGAAAGCCTTAGCGTTGCGTATAAGCCGCAGGTGTTTGACTTTGGATTGCCGATACTGATGTGCAGAGAGGTATCGCCCGCATTCATTTCAGCAGTGCTGTAGCCGGGTATCTGCACGCCTGTTTTTTTGGTATTGTCACTGCCTTTTGAGTTTTCATCTATGCCTGTATCCCAATCCGTGCGTATCTCCCCTACCACACCCTGTGTGGGTGCGGCAGGTTGAGAGTTTATGTTATTGTAGATTAATACTGCGCTTAGCGCTCCGATTGCAACAATAAGTGCCGCTATAATTGCAATATATATTTTTTTATTTTTCAATGCGTCCTCTTTTCTTCAATACAGCAAAGGCAAGCAAAGCGATAATTGCCGTAAATGAAATTGTATAAATCACGGTTGCGCCCGTCTTTATTGTTGTATTGTCAATCTGTGTATTGCCTGTGTTGTTGCCGCCGCTTGACGAGGTTTCCACAAGTGCAAAATCAGTCGGCTGTGATAATGTAAACACTGCTTTTCCGTTTTCAAAAGAGTCGGGCTTTATGTATTTTATGCCGCCGTCGCCGTCAAGTACCGCAAGGCTTACATTTTTGCCGCTTACCGGCAAGGTGAGTTTTAAATTATTGTCACACCAAAATTCCGCAAATGCAGAGTTTCCGTTATTGTCTGAAAGTGTGCCCTTGTAAAAATCAAGAATTTTTCCGTCCTTAATAAGCGACTCGAATTTTTTATACTGTTCGTCATCTGTTGAATAAGCAGTGTAGCTTACATTGAGTGACGAGTGCATATTGCCCGAAAGAGTAATGCCACTGCCTACAGATTTAACGCTGTACTTTAGGAAGTTGCCTTTGATGTACGGATAACCTCTGTTAAAGTCAGAGCAAATAAAGTTTATGCTGTCATCTGTAACACTGTTTAACTTATCCGCAAGGCTTGCGCTTGCCATTTCAACCGTTCTTTCGTATGCAATATTTGTACTGTCGGCTTTTGCCTGTGAATCAGTGCCTACTGCATTGAGTGAATTTTGTGCTGTGTAAAATACATTCTTGACTGTTACACCGTCAGTTCCCGCAATGCCGTTCAAGCCGACAATCGAACCCTTTGCAGAATTGATTTTGCAAAGTACATTGCCGCAGTTATAGGAGCTTTCGATTTTGCCGCTGTTCTTGCCGACTAAACCGCCTGCAACAGTTGAAGTATCGAGTCCTGTCTTGCCTGTGTTTACACAACCGTAAATTTCGCCTGTGTTAATTGCCGAAATACCGCCGCACTCGTTGCCCTTTACGATTGAGCAATTTCGTGTGCCTGTAATTTTACCGTTGTTAATACCCGCAACACCGCCGCAGACATCTGCATTAAGAATCGAGTTAAGATCCGATGCGTTGATTTTTAAATTTTTGATAAAGATTGTACCCGATACAGCGTTTATACCGCTTACGCAATGGTCAATCACACCGTCATTTACAGCCGCAATTCCGCCGCCTGTTTTTGCACTGCCCTTAAAGTCGCAGTCATAAACGAACAAATCTTTTACAATGCCTTTTTCTCCGATAAATTCAAACAGTCCGCCGTATTCGCCTGCGGAAATATTAAGTGCGCCTATGCTGTAGCCGTTGCCGTCAAATGTGCCGTTAAACGGTTTGTTTTCAGCAACAGAGCCGATTCCCTGTACCCAGCTTGAATTTTCATCTGCGTAAATATTATTCACAAGAATATAATTCTTGTCGCCGTATCGCTTGTAATCGGTTCTTACAACCTGTGAAAGTTTTACAAGGTCGCTGTAGGTTTTTATAATAAATCTGCCGTCGTCGTCCTTGTCAAACTCATCGGGTGTTCTCTCAAAGTTTGAATATGTATTGTCAAAGTCCGCATAATAAACCGTACCGCCGTTAAATACGGGGTAATCGTCAGGAGTAAGACCGTTGTCTATGTTCTGATACCAAGCCTGTGTGCCGTCGGTAACAGCGTTGTTGAGTTTAAATGCAACTTCACCGCACTTAAATTCGGAAATTGTTTTTTCGTTTGCCGATAACCCCAACTTGCTGTCTGTACCGAACGGAGTGTTTCCCGTATCTTTGTTGTAATAATTGTTTGCGATATTCGACTTGTTAAAATTCCTTGCCCAACCGATAATTGCGCCGCAATGTCTGCCACTGCCGTTATCGCTTATCTTTGCGTAATTGTAGCAGTTTTCGATTGTCGGGTTTGTATTGTTAAGGTAGCCGAGAATACCGCCGACATATGCGCCGCTTTGCGTTGCTGTAACTGTGCCTAAGTTTGCGCAGTTTTTAACTCTTGCGCCGCCGTTTGAGTAAGCTATTACGCCGCCGATACAATCGGAAGAATTATTGAGGTGAATGCTTCCGTAGTACATACATTTCTCAATATCTGTTTTATCATTTCCTACAGAGCCGATAATGCCGCCTGCGTGCGTTACCTGCGAACCGTATTTGTCATTATTTATATTTACATAAGAAACTACATTTTTGACAGAACCCAAATTAATGTAGCCGACAACACCGCCGATATGACTTGCGGAATTTTTGACTGTAATGTCGCCGTAAACCGTAATATCGGAAACACTGCCCTCGTTTACAGAACCGAAAAGTCCTGTGTAATCTGAAGCCTTGCTTATATTAAGATTTAAAATACTGTGTCCTTTGCCGTTAAAATTGCCTTTATAATTATTGACAGGCGCCCATTCCTTATTTTCAAGGTCAATGTTTGCGGCAAGTTCTGCGTTTGCACCTGCATTTTGCTTATCAAAATCAGCATGGCTGTGGTCGCCGTTTACAAGTGATGAGAACCAGAAAAGCTGACCTGCGTTGTTTATCGTATAAACATCGGTGCTCTTATTATAAACGGCAGGCTGATACTGACCGCAAATTGTGCAAAAGCCCTTTTCATTATATGTATGAGTGTGTTGGGATACAAAGTTTGTCATATAAATTCTTTCGCTTAGCTTTGCGTCAATATAGTTTGCCATAACAAAACCAATGCTTTGTATAGCGCTTGATGTGGCAGGCTGTGACAAAAAGCTGTCCTCCATAAGCGACCTGTTTACTATTCTTGGCTGATTAATATTATCCTTAGCACCTGAATAGTTAAAAAGATAATTTCCTTGCTCGGCATATTTATTCGTAGTAGCATCGGAAATTGTGCTGTAAAAATAAAGAAGTTTTGTATCTGCGTCGCGCTCGCCGTAATTATCCTGTACATAAATATTGCTGTTTCCTACACGAACGGCTTTTTTATTAAGAGAATAATCATTATCGTCCCATCTGCTTGCATCCATACCGAAAGCGTCCATTACAGAAAAGCCTAAATCTTTGCTTTCCATTTTTTTAATGTAACTGTCTGAAAAATCAAGTCTGCGAACAAACACAATTTTTCCTCTTACATCCTTGAGCTTAGGCGAATACTCACTTCCGCCTTTCTGCGGTTTGTAAATCGGATAATTTTTATTATTCAGATATTGCTTTAAAACAATATCACCGATAATTTCGTCGCTGCCGCCCGAATCTCCCTTCAAGGTCATCACGACAGTTTCGTAAGGATGTTCTTTAAGAAAATCTTTGGCAGTGTCCATTATGTTACGCAGAGTCATATCACTGCCGTCCCTGTTGTGGCAGTCGTAATAATTCAATCCGTGAATAATAGTAGGATTACTGTCTTCGTTAATTGATTTTCTTCTGTTAATTCTTATGTCCCATGCTCTTACTCCCGAATTAAGCTGTTCGTCGGGATAAAGCTGCTGACAACATACTTTTGAAACCTGTTCTGCGACATCAGTCATATAAGTTGCGCCTGTGTCATGCGTTCCGGGCATATTAACCTCTGAAAGATACATATCATCAGGCAAATGTGACATCCAATTGCCGCTGTTTATTGCATAGCTTTTATCGGTTTTGTTTTTTACATCTTCGGCAGTATATGAATTTAATGAATTCATGTTAAGAAATTTCAAATCCCACTTAAAAGCTTTTTTTGAAAGAATAAGTTTTACATCATTGTTATCGTTTTTATTTTCATATCCCTCAATCGAAAGATACAGCTTGTTGCCTACATTATAAATGTAATAAACATTAGCCTCGGAATCAACAGGAATAAATCTCCAAAGCTGACTCAAATGATTGTCGCCTAAATTTTCCCAAACATGAATAACAGCCTTATTTGGGTTATTCACACCGTCTACATCCCATACGGCATCATATGGGACTGACGAACCATAAGCATTTTTCGGAACATTCTCGTTAATATCATAGCTTCTCAGTCTGTAAGCTCTTCTTGAGCTGACCCATTCCGCAGTAATTTTAGGAGTTGTGCCGGTGTAATAAAGCTGCAGGCAGTTACCTTGAACCACTGCGTCATTATTTACATTTACATCACTGATATAATCTTTTGGATAAAGCATAAAAACAGGAGCGTTTTCCTGCGGCTTTATTTTATTGGAATCTCCGCCGGGAATCTGCTGTTCGCCGAAATTATCGGATACATCATCCGTAGCCTTAACAACCCACTCTGTTTTTTTAGATGTCAATGCAATTTTTGATTCTTGTTTATAAGCATCTTTCTCTGTACCGACATAAAGATTGTTGTTTTTTTGGTCGGTAATTTTAGCAATTATGTAGTATGTATCTGCTTTGTTAGGTACAGGCTCAAATCTGAAATATTGATTATCATTTTTCAATGTGTCGTCCCATTGATGAATAACATTACCTACCTCCGACTTTTTATGTTCAACATCGAGCCATTTTTTAAAATCATCACATTTTATACCGTAATAATCATCTTTTTGCTGAAGCTTCATCTTACATTGCTTACCGCCGAGATAATCAAGATGAGCTACATTTGCTCCATATCCTGAACCGTTTATGTTCCAACGGAACTCGTTGCGGGCAAGCGGCTTATCGGTGTCTTTATCAGGCAAATTAAGATAAATATAATACAGCTTGGCTGTGTCAAACTTTGCCGATTTTGAGGCGTCCATACTTTTTAGCTCTGCTGCATTTGCAGTCACTGCAAAAGTGCCGAGCGTAATAATCGCTGTGAGCAGCAGTGCCGTGAACGATTTAGTCAGTCTGATTGCTTTGTTCATTTGTTTCCCTTCTTTAACAATATTTTTATTTTTTATAATTATACCTATATTTTGCGATTTATTCTATACAAATAGCACGAATTGCAGAAATCCGTCACAAATTGATATGCAAAGACAAGATTTTTACAAAAAAATGTGGTACAATGTTGAATATAGTTATATCATACCGAGGGGATTACAATGCGCATTGCTGTTATTGACGATCTGAAAAGTGACAGACAATTGCTGATAAGCAGGCTTAACAAGTTACTTTCGGATAATAGCATTAACGGAGAAATATACGAATTTGAAAAAGGAATTGATTTTATAAATGCCTCAAAGCAAACAGCATTTGAAGTTGCATTTATGGATATTTACATAGATAAAGAAAACGGAATAGAAATTTCAAAACTGCTTAGAGAATTTGATAAGGAATGTATCCTGATTTTTACAACCACTTCGTCGGACTATGCACTCGAGGGCTTTAAAGTAAGGGCATTTGACTACCTTGTCAAACCATATACGACAGATGAACTTAAAATTGCATTTACGGATATTTTAAACCGCCTGCCGTCATCGGACAAATATATAGAAGTAAAAGTAATAGGCGGCACACAGAGAATCAGGCTGAATGAAATAATCTACGCCGAACATTTTAAGCACTGCATCAACATATATAAAAGCGACTGTGCAACTACCGTGGTTCGCAGTACATTTGCGGAGTTTGGCAAACAGCTTGAAAGCGACGAAAGATTTTTTATGTGCAACCGTGGAGTAATTATTAATTTTGATTACGCAAGCGATTTTGACGGAACGGAATTTATACTGAACAACGGAGTGAGAATTTCGGTCAGCCGAAGTCTTACAAAATCCGCAAAAAGTCGGTTCGCCGATTTTATTTTTAACAAGAGGTGATATTTTGACGGAAATGCTACGACCTATGCTTGAGCTTGCCGTGCTGATACCCGGCACTTTACTTGCATACCTGCCTATGAAAGAGCATTTAAAAATAAAAATGGGCGCATTGACGGCAATTTGGCTGTCAACACTCCTTATGCTTTGCATAGTGGGCGGACTGTTTTGTTATTCGTTTGAAATAAAAACAATTTCTTTAATCCTGCCTGCCTTTATGCTTATGACCATTGCCTACTGCGCAACGCTTAGGACATCTATATTGAAATCCGCAAATATTGCACTTGCCGTGTGCGGCGTTTATGCCTGCCTTGCAAGCATAACACGAGCCATTGACTCAATAGTTTATCCTAAAAATATCGAGCCTTGGTTCGGGCTTACGGGCGGAATTGTTTTCAATATTTTTTGCTGGATATTTGTAATGCTTGCGTTTTACCCTGCCTCTCACGCAGTATGCGACCTAATAGACGACGAAAACATTGCTCACACATGGTATGTGTTCTGGATATTGCCCGCTGTTTTTATCACCATAAACATATTTATAATACCGTGGAATCCAAACATTCTGCATACAGGAAGAATTATGCAGGGATATATTGTAATCTGTTGTACGATGCTCGGTTTGCTTTTGCTTTTTTACGCTCTGTTTTACATAATGGCAAAAAGCCTTAATAACAATCACAAGCTCACGCAGGAAAACACAATTCTGTATATGCAGCAAGAGCAGTACAACACGCTTAATAAGGCGATTGAAGAAACCCGACATGCCCGTCACGATATGCGGCATCATCTGTCGATTCTTAATTCGTTTGTTAAACGAAAAGATTGGACAGACCTTGAAAATTATTTAAGCAAAATGAGCAAGAGTATTCCGAGTTCGGAACTCAAGCTGTGCGAAAACAATGCGATTGACGGAGTAGCGGGGCATTATTATCATAGGTATAAAGATTTGGAAATACCGTGTGTATTCAAGCTCGAACTTCCAAAAGAACTTTCCGTATCTGAAATTGATATTTGCCTTGTACTCTCTAATTTGCTTGAAAATGCGCTTGAGGCAAGTATGCGAACCGCACCCGACAAACGAAGAATAAACGTGCTTGCAAGAATGCACTCGGATAATGTAGTGCTTATTAAAGTAGAAAACTTCTACAACGGAGTTGTAAAAGAAAAGAACGGAATTTTTGAATCAAGCAAACACAGCGGCGAAGGCATCGGCACACAATCCGTCCGCCGCATAGCCGAAAAGGGCGGCGGCTACTGCCGTTTCACGCAAAAAGACGGCATCTTCACCGCCGATGTAATGCTTAGAGGAAATAGTAAATAGTTACAGGAAAATAAAAAGCACAGACTTTCGTTAATTTGAAAAGCCTGTGCTTTTTAATACTGAATTTTATTCATATCCCCTAATCCTTACCGCAAGAACCGTTTTTTAAATTTTCCGGTAAAAATCGTTTATTATGATTTTGTGAAGATTTTAATATTTTGTTAAAAGCTGAAATTATATTACTTGAATCGTTGCACTCAAACCAAGTGTGTCCAACAGTTTTTGCGAGTTTATATTTGCCGAATTTTTGAAATTCTGAAATCAACCGTCGGATTGTTCTTTACTTGTAAAAGCGTATTCAGTTGATATAAGCACAAACTTCTCTTTAAATTTGTGCTGCACATCCCAATCTCTGTCCCAAAGATGCTTATCATCGTGAACTTCATTATTCGGTTTCGGACTGAAATTCATATTATTAGTTTCGTAAAACCCATTATTATCGGGTATATAAATTTTATCTTTTCTTTTTTCGGAAACATCGGAAAAGTATTCACAAAAAGTTTTCACATCAAGTGAATATTAGCGCATATAAACATAATTGTCAATATATTTGATATGTATTAAAAAATCCTATCTGACTGCAATAGCCAGATAGGATTTTTAAATTATTAACCGAGCGAAGGAATAAGTTGTGCAAGATATTTCTGAATTTGCGTTGCATCTGCAATTGAAACACTTCCATCACCGTTTGTATCAGCAACAGCAAGCTGTTCATCATCAAAATCTATGATGTTTGCAAGATATTTTTGAAGTTCGGTGGCATCTGCAATGCTTACTATTCCATCGCTATTTACATCACCTAACACATGCGCGCTCTTTACTAAAACAGTGAAAGTTTTGCTTGCCTCATTATAATTGTTGTTACCTGTAGCAGTAACAGTAATAGTTGCCGTTCCTGCACTTATTCCTGTTACTATTCCTGAGTTGTTTACTGTTGCAATATCTGTATTGCTTGAAGTATAGCTGATTGTTCCCTGTCCGCTTGCAATAATTGTGCTTGTATTGCCAATGTCTATGGTGTTTGATGATATTGTTGCATTTACAGTCTGTTGCGCCTTATTGATAATAAATGTTTTAGTTAAAGTACCAGTATAGTTACCAATGCCTATTACCGTTACAGTAGCTGTTCCTGCGTTTATGTTATTTGAATATTTAACAGTATAGTCGATATCTTTCGCTAATGTTGCAGTATCATTTTTAACTGTGACCGTAGGAGTTTTTGCGTTGCCATCATATGTATAACTATTTGTAGATAAGGAAATCTCTAAACTCTCAGATTTTATGTCGAATAAATGTGTATATGAATCCTTATAACTATAACCACAAATTGAACAAATATGTTCTGTGTATCCTTCACTATTAATTGTTGGTGATATAATTTTATCTATATATTTATGTACGCCAATATCTGATCTATCAATTTTTTCAATTTCAAATTTCTGTGGATTCCAATCAAATTCCGCACCCCATACTTCCAGATTATTAGTTGTCTGACTCATATCAAGTACCATATCTGTGCAAACAGGCTTAATATAGTATGAACCACATAATTCATAGATATAGAATCTCTGTGCTGTTGAGTCCCAATCTTCATATACTTGAACATTTGTTCCAGCTCCTGCCTCTGCATAGTTATGAACATCTAAGGCTCGCCAATCATAGTAATTCTTTATTTTATAGCTACCATCTGACAATCTATAGAAAAACCATACTTGTTGTTTATCACAATTCTCATCTTTTCCCTTAACATTATTTTCCACAGCTGTTAAATATTTATCCAAACTTTTATTTTTTATTTTTGCACAAAACTCAGTACCAACATCTTTTTTCTGACCTACATAAAAATAAACCTTTTTAGTATCAATTCCTCCCGAACCATTATATACAGAAAAATATGCACTAAAATAACCTATGCCAAGCGTTTTAGAAGATACCGTAAAGGTAGTATCGCAATTTTCTGTAATTATTCTTTTAACATAATTTAAGTTGTTGTCGAGGAAATCAATTCCAATACATTGACCTTTAGCACAGACAGTACTTACATTAATTTTTATCTGTTCATTTTCATCCCAATCATAAAAACCTTTTGATGTCCAAATATCAGAATAAGAAGGTGCTCCACAAACCGTAAACGAAATACCTGCTGAGTCTGTTCCTCCAGCTGAGTTACCTGCTGTAATCCAAGCATAGTAATCACCATATCCCCACTGACTTGCCAGAAAGCTGTATTCACCATAAATTGCTTGATCAACTATATGATTATCATCCTTGTAAATACTAAGCCAATAATAAGTAGCTCCATCAGCGTGAGGATATAATATGATTGTATCTTGTATATCATA
>ERZ1031897.605-NODE-605-length-13032-cov-33.692148_pt1 | contig 13032 bp, 17 predicted proteins | sample MGYA00517881_ERZ1031897 | MGnify/ENA primary metagenome ERZ1031897 (study PRJEB33719, sample SAMN04261280) | wastewater metagenome | biome: rural village; feature: human; material: feces | host: Homo sapiens | place: El Salvador | collected 2013-01-07 ... | reverse complement strand
AAACTGTGTTAAACTACTTTTATTGTAGCTTGACACAGTTTAGTTTACACTCTCGGGAAAAACAGTGGAACATGAAGCAGGGTACACAGTTGTCCCTATGTTTCACAGCTAATGACGCTAAATTACTTATAGATGCATTACAGAAAACTCTTCCTTCAGTAACGGTACCTGTGAACGACAAGTTCGTACCGACAGATGCAATAAAACCTGTTGATTTTAGGACCTTTACGCAGAATGGAGAGAAGTCTATGTACATAGAACATAATGTAGCACTATTACTATAAGTTAGGACGTTAATATTTTAATTTTAATAAAATGACAGCAATTGTAGGAACAATCAATAGGCGTGGTGTAGCATTTGCTGCTGATAGCGCAGCAACATATACGTTTGCTTCTAAGAGCAAAATTACTAATAACACGAACAAAATCTTTGCTCTTTCTAAGAAGCACCCGGTAGGAGTTGCCATTTATAACAATCTTGACTTCCATGGTGTACCGTGGGAGAATATCTTTAAGATGTATCGTGATGATTATCTCAAGGATAATTCATTTGATAAATTATCTCAATATGCAGATGACTTTTGGAGATATGTTATTTCCGATATCCTGCCCAAGCTGGTTGAAGATCAGAAACTTCATGTTACAATTATGGCTAATGGGTTATGGAATGAATGTTTGAATACGGCTAATGAACAAATAAATCAGGAGGGTATAACGAAAGATAGCAAGAATCTATTTGATAAAATTATGCTCATCCTAAAAAAAATCTCATCAGATTACTCTGCTTTTAAACGAGGTGCAGGCTTTGAGGATTATTCAAAAGATAAATTGATCAATTACGGAGATGAAATAATCAATAAAGTTCTAAGTACTGCTTTATCTAATACTGACTGCCCTGTAGATTTTAAGGATGTGTTTGTTGATGCACTGTTTTGGATTATGATGGCAGATTTCAGCACTTACTTGAGCTATACAGGACTTGTGTTTTGGGGATATGGAGAAACTGACTTATTTCCATCATATTATGAATATCATGTCGATTTAGCTTTTGATAATCATTTGAAACACGTATTAACGTCTGAATATGAGGTATCTAATAAATGTAATGCATGTGTAGCTCCTTTTGCACAAACAGATGTTGCGAATACAGTTGTTAGAGGGGTTGATCCTTCACTTCGTGCCACAATTACTGATGGCTTAAGAGGTAGATTTGATAACTTTAGAAATGATATAGTTGATGAATTAGCTAAAGTGTCTGCCCCTCAACAACTTATAGATGTGTTAAATGGAATTGATATTGATGACAAAGTAAGACCTTTTATTGATGATTTAAATAAGTATATTAGTGATCATTATACTGATAAGCTACTTGAAACAGTTGCAATGCTTAGCAAGGAAGACTTGGCTGAAATGGCAGAAAGCCTTGTAAAAATGACATGTTTAAAACGCCATGTAACAACAGATGAAGAAACAGTTGGTGGTCCTGTTGATGTGGCAGTGATTACAAAAGGTGATGGTTTTATATGGATTAAAAGAAAGCATTATTTTGATCCAAGTTTGAATCATCATTATTTTGAAAAGTAAGAATGTTATGGTAACAATATATTCTACGGATAAAAAAGAAGCAAGTAATGCTTCTGTACGCGGGGAAAGCAATTCCGCCTATTCTTCTTTAGAAGTTTTTGCTAAATCAAGAGAAGCGTTGAAATCTTCTTTAAAAAGTGAACTTTCAGGTCTTAAAAATATTCAATGGTAATAATTTTTTTAGATGCATGGGGGGGATCCTTGTCTTTAAAAAACGTACTTATGTCTGTGGTCTGATGTTTGAAGCCTAAAGTTGCCCGGGCATTAAAGAAAACAGATAAATGATATAACGAGAAACAGGGGGACTGGTTCCTGTTTCAGATAAAATGGAATACGTAATATCGAGTTAATGGCAAGGCAATCCAGACAACCTTCAGGAACGGGGATATATCACGTGATGATGCGTGGTATAAATCATCAAAACATTTTTAAGGAGCATGAGGACTATTACCAGTTTCTCAATACCTTGGACATGATGGCTCAGTCATATGATCCTGATGGCACGCCATTAGGACGTAACTATATTATTATTGCCTGATGTCGAATCATATCCATCTGCTCATTCGTGAACGCGAGGATACGATTGGGATGGCCATAAAGGATTGCTTCCTCTTATGTTTACTATTATAATCATAAGTATTCAAGAGACGGTCATCTTTTAATGGACGGTTCGACTATCTGATGGAGATAGAGTATAAGACTATCGTCATCACTTTTCTCAAAGAGACATGGACTATCAACAAGACATTCGAAGAGGGGAAAAGGGGAGTTCGCACGAAAGTGACTATAGCAAGTTCAAAGAAAGACTCGATGGTGTTTGAGGTGCTTGCGGATTATCTGTTGGAAATGGTATTAAATTGAGGACAAATGATGGAAGAGAAGAAATACGTGCCCGCATCGAAAGAGACAATAGCTAATCTCAGGGAGAATATGCTTAAGACAGCTGATTCTTGCTACAAGGAGATGTATGTCGATATGGTGTTGAGCGAAGGCCTGAACAGGGGTCTATACGATGAAATTGAGAACCAGGACAAGGCGTATCTCGACTCGTTAATCCGCGTTCATGCGAATGTGGCTTATTCACACCTCTGCGTATGTGTGCAGGTGAGAGCGAGCTTGAAAGCCACACTAAACGTCGAGAAGCAATATAACATCAGAAGATGTATCGTGATGGCACATGAGATGTATAAGTATCTCTATGGCTTTACAGGGCGGAATACGCCTTGGCGCACGATAGAGGAAAGAGTCAGAGCACAATATGATAACGAATGCATTGAGATAGATGAAGCGGCTGCAAGATTCTTGGAGCGCTATGCACAGAACGAAGATGGTACATTGCGCAATGTGGCAAAGCACTATAGTGACAACCCCGTGGAGTTCTTTGAGAATATGGAAAAGGTGAATGAACGGGTGGTGACAGACAGAATAGCTGCATTCTTGGCTTTCTCACAACCCATTCACACACTGCTTACACGGGAGTTGGCTTCTGTGCTAGGAATTTACTACCAAGTGGCAATGGCATATCCGATGCCAGCTCAGACATTTGAGCTGACAGGACTGAGAAAACGTGAAGACTTGGCTGTATTGGACGAGAGCATCAAGAAGTACAGCGGTACAGTGGAGAGTGTGATGGCTCAAATAAAGGCTGTGAGGGGACTGGAGACGCAGTATCAAATGGATTTGAGTGATAATGAGCAGTGGAAAAGTTTAACTGAGGATAATATAGGGTTGCATATTCTATATGTGTACTTGGATGCTGTATCAGCTTTCAGGGCTTTTATGGGTTCAGAGTCATTTGCAGAGATACGTCAGAATCTGGCTTACATGATATTGCTGTCGCACGAAGGATTCAAAAAACTATATGGGTTTGACGAAACCAAACGACAAGGAAGCTATTGGCATCGGGCTGTTAAGGATTTTTTGGCTAAAAATGACGGTGAAGAACTGAGGGAAGAGGTGTCGCGGATAGAGAGCGTTATGGACAGGCTTGCTGACAGTGACATCTTGAAAGACGAAGACATTGTAGGGGCCTATACTCATGTAGGAACTATCAAGAAGAGAGGCATTGAGTCATCATTTGCTGTGCTGGACTATTTCAGACAGTCTATAACACCAATGGACATGGAACCGCTTTTGGAGTTCTTTAAGGTGATGAATGATATTGTAAGGCTTTACTCGAAGGTGATGGGGCTTGAGAGTGAGAAGATGAAAAACGATACAAATGCCACACTGAGGGATTTCATGAACAAAATATCGTTGATAGACCGGATGGCAGTGGAACATATTGATGATCCTGAACAGCGTGCCAAGTGGCAGGAAACATCAGCTAAGATGAGGGGACTTTTGACTTCGCTGATGAGTTGAAGAACTTTGCAGAGTGAGTTTGTGTCCTGAGACAGAATGAAGTCTGATATTGGCTATATTTGATAGATTTCTGTCGTAACTTCTAAAGAGATGGTGGCAGATCTACTACATTCGGCATGCAGGTGCTGATTGCAAACCACTTTGAGCTGCTCTGATGGAAACAGATGGATAGTAAGAGCTGATTTTGCGGTAATTTGCTGGTAACTTGCAGATTTCTTGTGATTTTCTTGGTGGTTTCGAGAAAAAAACGTAACTTTGGCAGCAGATTGCAATCAAAGAATTTAAAAGGAGAACTATTATGGATACATTGGATAAAGAATTTTGGGAAAAACGTGAAGCTGCGATGAAAAGATTTATGGCGGCAAAAGAACGTAAAAAGGCTCGTGTAGCTGAAATTACTAAGAGTCTTTGTGAGGAATATAAGGAACGAACGGGGGTATATCCTAAATATATAAATGTTTGGTAATGAAACCACTTCCTTTGGATATAATTAATGCTTCTGCTCCTTATTAGGTTTATTGGCATGAAAAGTCTCGAACTTATCGCTTTAAAAGTGATTTTGGTGTGGTACTTGCTATTGACTTTGACGATGATGACATAATTGAAAATGCAGAATCATATGTTTTTTCTATCATCAATGTAAATAAAATACCATCTCCACGAGACTTGAAAATGCGTGATATGGTGATGCTTATCATTGAGAATTTCTTTAATATGAACGAAGCAGCTCTCTTGTATATTTGTGAGAGTGGAGATGGTAAGCAGTATATGCGAAGCCGCCTGTTTGAATATTGGTTTTCCTCTTATCAAATGAAAGATAAGTTTATTTTAATTCCTGTCAGTATCGAAGATATGGAGGGGATTGAAAATTTTGCAGCTTTAATTATTCGAAAAGATAATCCGAATATTATAGATATTGTTGCAGATTTTTCTAACACAGTAGCAATGTTTAGAGTAAAACCTAATAGTCATGACTAATTTCTTTGTAAGTATTCGGTGAAAGCCGTATTGTGCTCCGATATTTCTTAGAATTTACAGTAAGCATCCAACTCCTATTTTGGCGGTTTGCCAGATAAGGGCAGAGCGATACTGCAATGAGAAACAAAAATATAAAATCATGAAATCTTATTTCTCCATAAAGTCAGGAGCAACCTTCTTTTTAGGTAGCTCCCGCACCCTCGTCTATCATAAAGATGATGTCGAGATCATCTACAAGACCAAGACACTATCCGGCAAGACCTACTACGCCCATGTCTATTTGATGTTGGGCGGAGAAAACTCCGTTACTCTTTATGCCGATTGGGGTGAATTCCCATTGTCCTCTGAAACTCTGGAAAGACCGTCTGGTAGCAGTATGGGGAGAAACATTATAATATTATGATAGTAATACCAAATAAGAACTTCACGGCTGATAGCATCCGCTTACTGTTAAGGGATGCTTCCCATCACATACCTTTGGAAATCTGCGTGGGATTTGGACTTGAAGCAAAAACTCCTTTAAAAATTTGGTTGTTTCATATAAAAACCTTATATTTGCAGGCGATATTGAAATAAAAAAATATGGGAAAAATCATAGATAAGACGATAACAAAGATAGTTACAGAAGAGGGGATCTCTCTCTTTCGCCGTGTAACTAAGGTTTTGATGCCAAATGGCAAGTATCGTTATCCTGTAGATTATTTTGATGCAACTCCTGGAGTTGTTAAGGTTTCGAAAGAAGAAATGGATAAGGTTGCAATACCTGTTTACAAAAAGTTAATCTAATGGAACGGTTGATGTCTGATGGTTATCCTTTTATCTTTCAAATGATAGATAAAAGTGAGAGTCTTTCATGGGCTTGCATCAGAAGGCAAGTTGCCAGAAAATGTAAAAGAGTATCTTCACAAGGCATGGAAGGAAATAGAAGATACAGAATGCTATAAGGATTATGGTATGCCGAGAAAGGGATTGTCCCACAGATTTGGCTTTCCCTTCGGCCGCCGATTTTTAATTCACGGATTATCACAGATTTCTTGATTTTCTTGGTGGTTCCAAGAAAAAAAGTAATTTTAGCGGCAAAAGTATGTAAAAAGGCTCGTGAAGCTGAGATTACTAAGAGTCTTTGTGAGGAATATAAGGAACGAATAGGGGCGTTGTGACATTTTTGGACGCTTACATGAAGCCTATTGAGTTAAAATCAACAAAAAACTTGGTGATTTCGGGGAAATATCCTATCTTTGCAAGATATTAGAACTCATAAAACTTTGCAATATGAATATCCGAGTGATTATAGATAAGTTAGGTCCTATCCAAAATTCTGAGATAGAGTTTAAGCCTTTTCTGGTTTATACAGGTGAGTCGGGACTAGGTAAGAGTTATACGGCATTGTTGTGGTATAACCTGCTTACTGCGTTGACTTCTGAGAGACTTTCTGAATTTATCAGAATGAAGTCTAACGGAAGCCAAAAGGATGAACTCTCTCTTAAATTCAAGGATTTCAGGATATGGCTTAACCAAAATACTAGTGCATACTTGGGATATTTATTGGGTAATACTAATTTTGATTGTGCGGTCAATTATGTGTTCGAAGGAATTGATGATGAGATGGGGCTTTTATTGAGACGGCAGAATTATGATCTAGTCAATGGCTTTTGCCGCTATGCAGTAAATGATGCTTCTATGATATTCCCTGTGGATATGGATAGTAGGGTTATGATGAGTATTATTCTTTCCTCATATTTAACTGATAAGTTCTTGGGAACTGCATTAATTCCATTAGTTCAGCCTTTGATCCTCCCTCCAGCAAGAGCAGCCTTTATGGGAGCCAATACTACCTCTCCGATAGGAATGTATCGTGACTTCTTGCAACAGTTGGATGACCTTAAAACTCCTTCTCGGATTGCGATTGCTGACAATCAATTCTATGAAAACTATATCGCAAAGTTGGTAGATGGCAAGATCGTATTGGAGAATGGTAGCGTATTTTTGCAGTTTTCATCTGGTGAATCGATACCTGTCAGTGCTGCGGCATCTTCCGTAAAGGAGTTGATGCCATTCTTGCTGATGCTCCAAAATGGCAAGAACCGCCAGTATAACAGCTTGCTGTTTGAGGAACCAGAGGCTCATGTTCACCCAAAGAAGCAATTCTTGGTGATGGATATGCTAGCAAGATGTTGTAACAAGGGGATGCTTATCCAGATGACTACCCATAGCGACTATATGTTGGGTCGAATGAACCAGTTGCTGCTTTTAGGCAAGATCAAGCAAGCTTCGGAATCTGCATTTGAGCAATTCTGTGAAGCTCATCAGCACAACAAAAATCTGTATCTCACAGATAATCAAGTGGGAGCTTTTTATTTTAAACGCGAAAATGGTAAGGTTGTCATTGAGCAGCAAGATTTGGCAGAAGGCTTGCCTTTCAGTTCTTTTGAACAGACTGTGAAAGACCAGATGGACTTGTCGGCAGACATCTCAGAAGTAGCTGAGCAACTTGGCATAGTGTCTAATCTATAAAAGTAGAAGTTATGGATGCAACGATAGAAGAGTTTGGCAAGCTTTATCCTACTTATGCTACCTCGCATTTCGAGAAAGAGTATGAGATAGTAGAGACTGCTCCCAAATCAGACTTGGACTTTAGGCGATTAGTAGTTTCTGGTGGCGAAGGCTATGCTTTTCCACGAGAGCTAGCAGGTGATTCTGTCTCCTTTTATAGTAAGGCAGGTTGCCAGGATCCTATGCTTCTCAATAGTGATGGCATCTTCTTTGCGGAGATAAATGGCAGAAAATGCTTATTTGTTTGCGAACTGAAGAGCTCGTTTGGCGTTGCTCAAATCAGTCATGCCAAGGAACAGATTGTGGGAACATTGTTGCGCTTGCAGGCACAGCTTAGCATTCTACAGTCTCTTCCTAAATGGGAGTATCATGGAGTGATTGTATCCTACGAACCCACAGGTAGCCAGTTGGTCGCAGCTAACAAGCTGACGAGCCGTGATGCCAGTTTCTCTAGATATTTGTGTGCAAAGAAGCACAAGCTGATTTCATCTTCTATCGCCAATAAATATTATGCGCCTTTGGTATTGCCAGACATCAATATCCACTATGTTGCTGTTCCAGATAGAAAGAATGAGTATCAGGTAGATTTGAGAGAGTTGGTAAATCTTTAGCGAGTAAACCACCAATTAACCCGCTGATTCTCCAAAGGAAATGCCTGTTTGTCTATTCTTAGTGATAGGATAGTGTATGATGTCAATTATGGAGAGATAGAGAAGGAAGGTATCCTCCCTCTTTCAGAGCTCTCTAAATTTTTGGAAGTCTTAAAGAGCATAGCCTAATGGTATGTGATATATGCTTTACCCCCAGTAAACACTGTGGGCAGAGCTATATTGCCATAGGGGTTGGATGCTTACTCTTTTTCCTTTCTGTTCTGACGGTCCTAACTGAAATAAAGACCTTTAACGTTAAAATAATGCAAGAAGTTTGGCTGTGTGAGGGGAAAAATGTATTTTTGTAATCTAATTCAGTAAAACGTTTAAAAGGAGAAGATTATGAAACAGATATTAGTAACGGTAGATACTAACCAGCCTCTGCAAAACATTCGTAAGGCTATTAATATGCTTCGTGGTGTTGTGTCAACTACAGTTGTAAAAGAGCCTGTCTTGACAAAGACACAGAAGCAGCAAGCTTTTGTGAAGGAAAGTTTGACAAGAGCTTTGCAGGAAGTGAAACTTGCTAAGTTGGAAGGACGAAAACTACCTGATGCAAGGGATCTATTAAAAGATTTAGAAATGGAAGATTGACATGAAAATACATGTTGATTATGGCTCTGAGTTTAAAAGACAGTTTAAACGTTTGGCTAAAAAATATCATTCATTGAAGTCTGACTATGAGGCTTGGTTAGATGAAATCTACAAGAATCCTCTTGTTGGAGATGACCTTGGTGGTGGCGTTCGTAAGATAAGAATGACCATTGCTGACAAGGGTAAAGGCAAAAGTGGTGGTGCAAGAATCCTAACTCTTAATGTAAAAGTTAGTGAGGATGGTATGAATGTAACTCTTCTTACAATCTATGACAAGGGAGAAATCTCTAATGTCAAGGATGAATTTATAGAATTCTTAATTAAAAACTTATAAGCAAAAACTCCCGATCTGCAGGAATTTTAGGGCAGACTGGGAGAAAAATTATTAATAACTATGGTAAGCGTCCAAAAACGTATTTGGTGATTTGATAAAGAAGATGTAACTTTGTCACCAGTGTGTGTCCTGAGACAGAATGAAGTCTGATATTGGATGCTTACGTCCCACAGATTTCACGGATTAACACAGATTTTTGGACCTGTGCGGTCCTGGAGGTAAGGTCACGCAGATTGCGCAGATGACGCAGATTTCTTCTTTGTTCTTTTATGTCCCACAGATCTCACAGATAAACACAGATTTTTGGACCTGTGCGGTCCTGGGACCGCCGGGGGACTTTTAAAGGTAAAAGGTAAAAAGGTAAAAAATCTGTGAGATCCGTGAGATCTGTGTGGGACTTTTAAAGTAATCTTTTTTCTTGGGGGTTAGAAGAATCGCTACGTTCTTCTTTAGCCAGAAGGGGTAATATCATCCTGCCTCCAGAATATAAAGACATATACGGGTGGAACGAACATTCGGTTGAAGTAAAAGGTAATGATGGTTACAGCAGAACCATTGAATTGTAACCGTAAACGGAATATGGTGATGGTTACCGAGCAGAAGAATGAATAAGAGAAAAGCCCCTGATGCGTGATGCATCAGGGGCTTTTCTCTTATTCATTCTTCTGCCAGTTCTTTCATCGCATCGTTTAATGTGTTGAAAAGAACGTTGATGTTTTCTTCTTCATTCTTGCATGCCTCCTTGAAGAGGGCAACAGGATCTTCGGTGCTGCTCTTGAGCGGAGTCTCGTTGAGCAGGATGTTGACATTGTTCAGCAACATGCCGTGAAGGGTAGGCATGTGGAGCTGGTGCTGCTCGCCCTCCTTGCTGCCACACTTCAGTCCGGCTGCGTATGCCTTCACGATGATGCGGACCAGGAGATGGATGGCCATCGGCTCGTCAGCGAGACTGATGAGAATGCCGTGGGTATAATCGCGTACATGCTCTTCAAGAGTGGTAAACTTGCCTTGAAGAAGCCAGGTGAAGTTACGTTTGTATTCTGATTCCATCGCCTTGTAAAGCTGGTTCGATTTGCAGGCTATGCGCAAGTAGTCGAGCATGGTTGGCTCAAAGGTCGGGTCAGCCTGTTTCATGCTGTCGAAGTTCTTCTTCATGCGCTCGTTGGCTTCCTCGGCAGTCTTGTAGTTGAGGCGTACGAGGGTAGAGAACATGATGTCGAAGAAGTATTGGTTTACCTCGCCATAGTGCTCCAGCATCATCTGCTTGATCTGTTTCGGGTCGTTCTTCTTGCTGAAGTCATTGCCTTCGATGGTAGCATCGATGATGCCACGTGCGTAAGCTTCGAAGAAACCTCTTACAAATGCAGCTACTGCCTGATAACTGTTGATTCTTTTGCTCATTTCTTGTCTGTGTTTATTGGGCTGTTCCTGTTTGGGAATAACAGCTTCTTATTCAAAAGTCTTAAATTCATACCCCTGTTCCATGAGCCATTCTATGGCCTGCGGGAGCGCTGTCTTCAGCTTTTCAATGCTCTTCAGCGAGTCGTGGAAGGTGATGATGCTGCCATTGCGGGCATATCGCTTCACATTGTTCACCACATCTTCTGCCGTCATCCATTTGGAATAGTCGCGCGTCACCACGTCCCACATGATGACCTTGTAAGTGCGGTGCAGCCACCAATACTCACTTGGTCGCATCCAGCCGTGAGGTGGACGGAAGAGATGGGCATGGATGATATCGTTCGCCTTATTGGTGTTGAGCACGTAGGAGATGACACGGTGCTTGAAGGCACCGATATGGTTGAATGTATGGTTGCCTACCTGATGACCCTCTGCCACAATCTGGTTGTAGAGGTCATGATGGCGCAATACATTCTCGCCTACCATAAAGAAAGTAGCCTTGATATTGTACTTTCTCAGGGTCTCTAAGATGAATGGAGTTGATTCTGGAATCGGACCGTCATCAAATGTAAGATAGACAGAATGGTCTTTCTTGTCCATTCTCCAGATGGCCTTTGGATATAACCATCTGAGCCATTTGGCTGGTTGCTCTATGAACATGGATAAAACAGGTTTATATGAATAATGAAAAGTTTGGTGTCGTGTTTCGCGACACCAAACTTTTTTCTATTTTTTACTGATTGCCTTCCGGCATTCTGCCACCTCTGCCATGATAGAGACGGTAGAGGTTGTTGAGCTGCTTCTCATACTTCTTCTCCAACTGTGGACTCACCATTCCGGCAGCCTCGCAGATGCTCTGCATGATCATGATCTGACGGATGCAGTCGTGCTCTGCCTGGAGGAAACGGTCGTTTGGCAGCGAGAGATAGTAGTTGAGGTATTGTGAAGCATTCTTCCATACCGCTTCTATATATTCCTTGCCCTTGGCTTTCTGACCGGTCATCAGCCAGCCGCGAGCCATATCCAAGCCACCGCTCATGTAGTCGAGCGTAACATTGTAGGCAGGAATCTCGGTATCAGCCTTCTTCAGGATGTTGATAGCCTTCTGCTTCTTGCCTTCGGCGATGAGCTGGAGGGCTGTCTGGGCGAGCAGGCGACGGTGTGTATAGCACATGCGCATGGTTGTCTCGTCGATGTAGAGTCCCTTCTGCTTCAGGTTGCCGAACTTGAATCGGGTCATGATGTTGTGATAAGCCTTCTCTGTATCGAAGTTCTTGGCACCTGGCTTGTTGGTGGTGAACGGAGTGATACGGTTCACAAGTCCCTCCTGTACGAAGTTGTCACCGAGGTTCATATAGTTCTCTTCGCTTACGGTGAGTGCTACGTAGAGAGGACGGGTCCAGTTGCATTGTGCCAGCATTTCGAGCATCATGAGGTCGCCCTTGTAGAGTGCGCTCTTGCCGGCAAGCGAGATGACCATCTTGTCTGGAATAGAATCTGATGCCATCATCATGCCGCTCTTCTTTACAGCCTCCTTGTCGATGGTGACATAGAGGGTATCCGTAGGGATGAAGTGCATGTCAGGGTTCTTGCTGCGTACCCAGTTCTTCAGGATGTTCTTGAGTTCGAACGGTTCGTCACCAAACTGCTTCTTGGCATTCTCTGGATCCTGCTTGTAGAAGTCGAGAATCTGCTTCTTTGCCTCAGGCTCAACAGATACATATTCGTTGGTACCTGAACAGAAGTCGAGACGTGGCCAGGTGATTGGCACGGATGGTGAGTTGTATGCAGGACGCATCATCTGGTCGATATACCAGTCGGTCTGCAGGTAGCTCAGGTTACATACGCGGGCATCTGTTCCAACGCCTTCTACCTCCTGGTTGTACCAAAGTGGGAAGGTGTCGTTATCACCATTGGTAAAGATGATAGGGTTGCCCTTCTCCTGGAGTGACATCAGGTAGTTCTGACCGAAGTCACGGCAGGTGTAACGGTTTGAGCGGTCGTGATCATCCCAGGTCTGTGATGCCATCTGGATAGGCACGAGAAGGGTGATGACTGCTACGATGGCTGCTACGGCAGTACCGCTGAGCTTCATCTTGCGCTTCAGGATGTCGATAATGGCGAGTACGCCGAGACCGCACCAGATAGCGTATGCATAGAATGAACCGGCATAAGCATAGTCACGCTCACGTGGCTGCATAGGTGTCTGATTCAGATAGATAACGATGGCAAGACCTGTCATGAAGAACAGGAAGAATACAATCCAGAACTGCTGGATTCCGATAGGGAGGAGCACTTCCTCTTCCTTGCCGTTCTTCATTACCTTCTTCTTGCGGGTATACCAAGCCTGCCAGAAAAGTCCGATGAGACCGAGAATCAGTGGCATGCAGTAGAATACATTGTGTCCCTTGTTCTCCTTCAGGTCGTCTGGCAATTTGCTCTGGTCGCCATAGAGTGAATCATCAATGAATGAGAAACCGGTAATCCAGTTTCCGTGCTCTGGCTCACCATTGCCCTGGATGTCGTTCTGACGTCCGGCAAAGTTCCACATGAAGTAGCGCCAGTACATGAAGT
>ERZ1031897.595-NODE-595-length-13157-cov-54.680583_pt1 | contig 13157 bp, 10 predicted proteins | sample MGYA00517881_ERZ1031897 | MGnify/ENA primary metagenome ERZ1031897 (study PRJEB33719, sample SAMN04261280) | wastewater metagenome | biome: rural village; feature: human; material: feces | host: Homo sapiens | place: El Salvador | collected 2013-01-07 ... | reverse complement strand
TGGATTGGGAATACTTCAAGACTACCGAAGAGGCGGTAGAGAAGCTGAAGCAGAAAGGCTACTTTGTATATAGCATCGAGCAGGTAGAAGGCTCCACCAAGCTCCAGAATCTGCCTGAGGCTCATCCTTCCCTCTCCAAAGGCTACGCCGTGATTTTCGGTAACGAGGTGAAGGGAGTCAAGCAGAACATCGTGGATATGAGCGATGGCTGTCTGGAGATCCCCCAGTTCGGTACCAAGCATTCCCTGAATGTCAGTGTCACTGCCGGTATTGTAGTCTGGGAGTTTGCCAAACTCCTGAAACTATAAGTTGAGTTCGTGCCAAACTTGCGTTTTTTGCGAAGTTTGGCACGAACTCATTTGGTAATACAATGTGTAAAAATCCCCCAATGAGGGATAAAAATGATTAAATTCATCCCTCATTGAGGGAACTTTTCGAAAGAATTCGTCCCTCATTGAGGGATTATTTGTATCTTTGCTGCAGTTTTAAACGATATTCATCTAAAAGAGCAAGATATGATAGACGGGGCATGGAATCATCATCCCTCTCTGGTACTTCGGCATGAATTATTAGAGTCGTGAACTTGCGAAACTTCAGAATAAAGAAACTTTACACCCCTGGCTTTCGGAAAGAGAATTTCGAGAAGCTGGAAGACTGGTGCGCCGGCGGGGGATAACCATATTGAATCATGGTTATCCTGTCGCATTCGTTGGATATTTCCAAGAACGAGTTGGCACGCTACTTCACTTCATTCCTAAACTCCACCTTCCGCCTCTGGCTTGCCGAGGTACGTTTTGTGGCTTCTCTGCTTGCCCCTATCAGTACCGCATTTTCAAATTAAAAGAAGGCTGTACTCCTACCAAATGGCGGGAGAAAATGACTGAAAATGTAGCCGCAGAGGATAAAAAGCAGGATTAACCATTTTTCGATAAATACCAGGAAAACGCATCGCGAAATGAAAAAATACGTTAAAAAGGGTGTCGCATTCATAGGAATGCGACACCTTTTTGATAGGAATGCGACACCTAAACAGAGGAATGCGACACCTTTTTTGAAAAAAAAACACTATATTTGCACCATGAAATAAATATTAGAAACCATACCAAGGATAGAACTCGCCCTGATCATCATCGGGGTGTTTGCACTCATGTTAGGTATCATCTTCGTATATGCCATGATACATGAGTACAGGATGTATCTTGAGGAACATCGGAAGGCTCGCATCAGCTTTCGTGATTTCTTCAAACAGGAACAGTTTTATATCTTTCTATTTCTGGCATCGATATTCATCATGTCATTAAACCTCTTGTATTTTCTGGAGTGAACTTAACAATAAGCAAATAAATTTAAATAGTAAATATAGTATTAGATTATGAAAAAGTTTAACAATCAATCCTGTGGGTCGCATGTCGGCCTTATGAACTATGGGGGGGCAAAGTTCTGTAGATTTGCCCTGTTCCCATTGATGTTGTTGATGTTGTTGCTTGTGCCTACCAGTATGGTGGCGGAGACTACAACAGAAGACCCTCGCTATGTTTTGTTCAAAGGCTTGGAGGGTATAACCGATGTTACCATTACTGACAATGGCAGTTATCCTTGGCAGGAGCTGGACTTGAACGCAGATGGAATGAAGGATCTTGGCTTCACTATTCCTGATGGTAGCAAGGGACTGATGTCAAGTAATTATCATGTGGACGGAAGTTCTTCAGAGACTGTAGTCAATTTCACTGTAGAAAAGCCTATGTTATTGATGTTTAAGTATCTCGTTTCTTCAGAAGAATTTGATGAAGCCACTATTACTTTAGATAACAAAAAGTCTTGGACGATTAGCGAAATAAATCAAATAGAGATTAAAGAATTATTATCTGTTGGCAAGCATTCTTTGAAGTTGTCTTACACAAAAGACGGCTCAGATAATGAAAATGCCGACCGCACATGCATATACGATCTGAAAACAGCAACCACTTTTTCTGAATATGTTGCAGACTACGTTGCTACGAACTCTACATTGACTTTCAAAAAAATCACTTCAGACAATCTGGAAGGTCTTGATTTAAGCCGTATGGCTGTGGTAGATAACATCGATGGGGTGCAAGATGTGTGCACTAATTACAGTAGTATCAAGAATATCGTTTTTGATGAGAGTTTCAAGACTTACGCTCCTACATCGTTGAGTGGATTCTTTAGAGGCTGCGAAACCTTGGAAACAATTTCAGGCCTTGAATATTTGAATACAGCGAAGGTGACGGATATGGGCAATATGTTCTATGGCTGCTCCGCTCTCACCTCTCTCGACCTCACTAACTTCAACACAGCGAATGTGGAGTTTATGTACTATATGTTCTATGGCTGCTCCGCTCTCAAATCTCTCGACCTCACTAACTTCAACACAGCGAAGGTGACGGATATGAGCTTTATGTTCTCTGGCTGCTCCGCTCTCACTTCTCTCGACCTCACTAAATTCAACACAGCGAAGGTGGTGAATATGGGCAATATGTTCTATGGCTGCTCCGCTCTCACCTCTCTCGACCTCACTAACTTCAACACAGCGAATGTGGAGTTTATGTACTATATGTTCTATGGCTGCTCCGCTCTCAAATCTCTCGACCTCACTAACTTCAACACAGCGAAGGTGGTGAATATGTACATGATGTTCAATGGCTGCTCCGCTCTCGAATCTCTCGACCTCACTAACTTCAACACAGCGAAGGTGACGTATATGAACAATATGTTCGAAGGCTGCTCCGCTCTCACAACCATCTACGCCAGCGACAAGTTTGATACGGACAATGTTAAGTACGGTTTAGATATGTTCACTGGTTGCAAAAGTCTCAAAGATTATAGCGATAGCAAGACCGACCACGCCTATGCCTACTGCGGCCCGGATGGTTATTTTACTCCTGGTGGATGTGGGTATGCCGAGTTTGACAATGCTACTGGAACTCTTTCATTCCGCTACAAGGGAGTAAAGCCCGAAGGTGCTTATGATTTGAATGTGGGTGGAAGTGATCCTGAATGGAAAACTCTAGGAACTAATGTTAATAAGGTGGTCTTCGATGCTTCGTTTGCCAATGCAAGACCAACGAGCTGTTATTACTGGTTCTGTGGCTGCTCTAAACTGACAGATATAGAAGGCATCGAGAATCTTAACACCGAGAATGTGACGAATATGAACTCTATGTTCGATAGATGCTCAGCTCTCACCTTGCTCGACCTCACTAACTTCAACACAGCGAAGGTGTCGGATATGAGCTATATGTTCATGGGCTGCTCCGCTCTCACAACCATCTTCGTCAGCGATAAGTTTGTTACGGACCAGGTTACTGATGGTCGTGAGATGTTCCATATGTGCATCAATCTCATCGGTGCCATAGAATACGATGGAAGTAAGAGCGACCACACTTATGCCAACTACGAGAATGGCTACTTCAGTCCGGAAGGCGGATTCCATGCGTATGCCGAGTTTAACAATGCTACCGGAACGCTTACATTCAGACGCGGCCTTTCCAAGCCTGCAGGTGCTTATGATTTGAATGAAGGTAACGCTACACCTGAGTGGAGGAAAGAGAAAGAGCCCGAAGATGGATCTTTTGTTCCTGGTGAGAAGATTAATATTAGTAAGGTAGTATTTGATGCTTCGTTTGCCAATGCAAGACCAACGAGTTGCTTTGAGTGGTTCGATATGTGTACCTCTCTGACCGAAATTGAAGGTATTGAGAATCTGAATACAGAGAAAGTAACAAACATGGGCTCTATGTTCTCGGGTTGCTATGTGCTTAACCCGCTCGACGTCTCTAACTTCAATACTCAGAACGTGGAAGATATGAGCGATATGTTTGTTTCCTGTATGAATCTTAAATCGCTCAACGTCTCAAATTTCGATACTCAGAAAGTGAAAGATATGAACGATATGTTCTATAACTGCAATAGTCTTACCTCGCTCGACGTCTCTAACTTCGATACTCAGAACGTGGAGGATATGAGCTATATGTTTAGTTGTTGCGAAGGTCTTAATTCTCTCGATCTCTCTAAGTTCGATACTCAGAAAGTGACAGATATGAGCTGTATGTTCTGGAATAGCTCTGCTCTCACAACCATCTATGCCAGCGACAAGTTTGTTACAACAAAGGTAAGTAGTGGGGCTAAGATGTTCGAAGGCTGCACCTCGCTCAAGGGTGCAATAACAGAATATGACAAAAATAAGACCGACAACACCTACGCCAACTACGTGGATGGCTACTTCACCAAGCTGGTAGGTAAGAATGGTGAAGAGAAGATAGGTGCAACGGGAAAAACTCTTGCTACGGAGAATCTCGCTTTTGACGACGACAAGGACTTTGTGGCTTACGAGCCGTTCGCAGCCAAGGATGCAACTTACAACCGCTCAATGAATGCTGGCACCGCATGGGGAACGCTCTGCTTGCCTTTCGCCATTGACCAGAGCCAGGAAACAGAATGTAAGTTCTATCGTCTCACAGGTATTGACAATGATAATGAATGCATCACCCTTGAGAGTTATGAAGGAGCAGAGATTCCTGCCGGCACTCCTGTGCTCTTCAAGATGAATGAGAACGAGCCGACACTCAGCATTTCTGTACAAAATGTAGGCATCGTTACTAAGCCTAAGGCTGAAACAAACACAGAAGATGTCAACCTCGTAGGTTCATTCACCAAGATTGGCGGCAAAGACAATCAGGGTCTTGCAGACACCGACTACATCATCGGCAAGGATAAGTTCTGGCGTGTCTCCGACTTGAATGATGGCAAGGGCGTGGGTATCAAACCGATGCGTGCATACATCCAGCCAGCCACAGCATCTCAGGCAAGAGCAGCCATGCTGAGCATCGGAAAGGGTGATGGCACTACAGCCATTGACAACCTCAACGCTATCAGCAACGATGCCAATGCAGAATACTATGATGCGAATGGTCGTCGTACCAATGGTCTGCAGAAGGGTCTGAACATCGTGAAGCGTGGCAGCAAGACTTATAAAATCATGGTTAAGTAAAGAATTTTAAAATCAAAAGGATATGAAAAAGAAAGAATATAAAAAGCCAGAGATGCAGGTGGTAAATATCACTTCTTGCACCCTCCTCGCAGCATCTACTATGGGTCAAGGAAGTGTTGATAGCGGTAGTAGTCCAGCAAAAGATGATGATGGCTGGTATTATGGTGAGTAACAGTCATTATAACGCCTAACGGCAAAATACAAGAAGCCCCCGGTGCAATACGCATCGGGGGCTTTAAATAAGCTATGGCTTTTTATCTTTAAAAAGAGCAACCTCGCTGGCTTAACATCCCGCTAGGCTTTTTTTACCTTTTATTTATAGCACCCATTCCAACCAATTCTCTGGTGTTACGATGGCTTTTTCCTTCACATCGTATGCAGTAAGAAAGGTATTCGGAAATTGAGTGTTGGCTCTCTTGGGATTCCATTTCATCTCAAACAAAGAGAATTGTCCGTCACACTCCTCTATATAATCTATTTCCTGCTGCTGGTTGGTTCGCCAGAAATAACTGTTCACATATCTACCGGCATACTGATTTGCCTTTAACCGCTCACTAATGAAGAAGTTCTCCCACAAGGCACCAACATCCTGGCGAAGCGAAAGTGGAGCAAAATTCTGCAAAATGGCATTGCGGATACCATTGTCATAGAAATAAAACTTCTTAGCCTTCTTTAATTCTGTGCGAAGATTGCGACTGAACCCACTCAACTTAAAGATGATATAACATTTCTCCAGCAAATCAATGTATTTCTCCACCGTCTTGTTATCTGTTCCCACCGTTTGTGCCAACTCATTATAAGAAACCTCGCTCGTTACCTGTAAAGCCAAAGCTGTAAGCAACTTGCCCAGCAAAGCTGGACGACGAACGCTTTCTAAATTGAGTAAGTCTTTATAAAGATAACTGTTGGCGAGATTATAAAGCAGCTCCTTCGCATCTGCTGCATGATTAATGACATCAGGATAAGACCCATAAATAAGTCGATTTTCCAACGTCTGCTTAACACCTAACAGTCCCTGGGATTTGAGCAACTCTCCTGTAGAAACGGGGAAGAGATGGTACTCAAACTTACGTCCGGTCAACGGCTCGTTAAGTTTGTTCTGTAATTCAAACGAGGAAGAGCCGGTTACCAGTAGCTGCACATCAGGAAAATTATCAGTGATTCTTTTCAACACCATTCCGATGTTCTCTACCCGTTGTGCTTCATCAATGACTACAATCCGATGATGCCCGATCAGCAGTTTGAGTTCAGCAGAGTTAATCTGCGACAGCATCTGTATCACCTCCGGCTCATCGCAATTCAAAGACAGGGTTGGTTCGTCATGCTTTTCAAGAATCATTTTGAAAAGCGTACTCTTTCCCACCTGTCTCGCTCCAATCAGGATGATAGCCTTTCCGGCAAACATCCGTGACTCTATCACATCTTGCAGTTGACGTTGTATCATATCATTAAACCCTTTCCATTATTAATAAAGTTCTTTGTTTCAATTTCGGCACAAAGATAAGAAAAAAAATCCTAATCCCAAAATTTATACTGATTTTTGGGATTGTAATCCCAAAATTCTATGTGATTTTTGGGATTAGGGACCCAAAAAGCTCCAGAAGCAGCACGCCCTTTACCTTTGCTTTACTCTTCGGCCAGCGATTTTCAATTCCGCTACGCGCCGGTGACCGTTATACTGGGGTACAAGAACCTGCGTGATGCCTAACGGCAAAATACAAGAAGCCCCCGGTGCACAGGCACCGGGGGCTTTAAATAAGCTATGGCTTTTTACTTTTAAAAAGAGCAGCCTCGCTGGCTTAAACATCCCGCTAGGCTTTTTTTACCTTTTTACCTTTTTACTTTTTTACCTTTATAAGGTACAGCTGGTAACTCCGAGCGTAGTAGCGATGGCTGTAAGGACGGAGATTGCAATCTGCAAAATCGTTTTCCAAGTATTTGCTTTCATAATCTTTATTTTAATGTTGACTTTTTTAATGTTGAATGTTGAGTGTTGAATGTTGACTTGGTGGGGGGATGCGCTGGGTTCTAGCCAGGGCGGCCCTCAGGCGAGGGCTTTATTCAAGCCCATCGCCGCTATCCTGAGAGCCGCCTCCGCCGCCTTCTTGGGTTCCACTACCAGTAGTACCTGAGCCGCCCTGGCTGGTGTCAGAGCCGCCGCCCTGTTCAGTACCGCCACCGGTAGTACCACCGCCTGTGGTGCCCTCCTCGTCGGTGCCGATATAGCCGCCGTACTCCTGAATCTTGCACTTCTTGCGCAGCTCGGCATTGCTCCAGCTCTTCGTGTTTCTCACAATCAGGTGCACGCCCTCTACGCTGGCAGCTGTCACCTTCTCCTTGGTATCCTCCGCCTTGGAGCTCATACCGATGGAGAACAATCCGAGGTCAGAGAGACGCACGCTCTTGCCGTCGAGAATCAGCTCCTGCAGATGGTCGAGTGCATCCATCAGCACACCGTGGATGGTACCTCGTGAGTAAGGTGAGCCGTGGTCGGAGATATGCGATACGAATCCCTCGAAGTCCACTTCGCGGTCGGTTACCGAAGTAGCATACCACTTCTTCTTACCTGCGTTTTCACCAGTCTGAGGTGTGCGCTGTACTTTACGATATTTCAATGTTCCTTTTACTTCCATAATCTTTAGTTTTAATGTTGAATGTTGAATGTTGAATGTTGACTTGGTGGGTTGCGCTTTGTCGAGTGCAACCTTTCTTCGAACGACAGTGCAAAGATACTGCAATTTCCCGATACCACCAAATTTCAGCGTGTGATAAGGCGCGATTTTCAGCACGCTTTCAATCCGAAACCTGTTAAACAATCTAACTCGCCGTTTTGCGCCCCGCAACTCATACTTTTTCAGAAGAGAAAACATAGAGTTGAGCACTTAAATACTTTATCCACAACAAATAACAAGATACAAAAAGCCATAAGAAATCTTCCTCAGTTCCTCAGTTCCTCAGTTCCTCAGTTTTTCTCTGACCCTTCACTTTTATCTTAATTTAGAAGCTTATTATATATATATATAATAAAATATAATTACTTACAATTTGTAAGTATCAAGTATACCCCTAGAACAAAACTGAGGAACTGAGGAACTGAGGAACTGAGGGACTGAGCTGATTTACTGATAATGATTTTATCATGCTGGTTGTTGGGGGAGGGTGATAGCGACTTCTATCGTTTGAATCTGCGTATAACTTAAACTGAAATTATATTTAAACTTGCTTTCTATTACTAATTATGTTAAATTCGTGTTAATATTAAGCTTGACTTGCGTATGTATTAATATTTTTTATATATTTGCATCTCGAAAATTGGAGGAGAATAGAATAAACCGGCCTTAGATACTGAAAAACGCATCTTTCGGTCATTTTATTAACTTAAATATTCAACAAAAGGAAAAATGACGTAGAATTGGTCCCACACCTCACGATAAGAGGCGATCACCAGCACTCCAGGCTGCTTACGCCCTCATAAATTGTTAGCGCAAACACTCATACTCTGCTATAATGAGGCAAGAAACTTAAAACAACAACAATAATAATACAATATGAAAAAAAACTTAAGTACGCGAATCAAGCGTAGTCTGTCGAGGATAAAGGCACTATATATTTTTATAACAGATGTCTATTTAAGTCTGGACAGTGAGTTTATTGTAAATTATATAGAATCTAAAAACATAGTAATTATGAGTGATAATAGAACAATTGAATTGCACGATAATGCAACGTATATTGAAAATTATGGTGATGGACCTAAGAAGAAGGAAGAAAAGGCAAAGGCAGAAGAGAATTTTCGTCCGCTGCCGGAATCTCTTGCTAATCCTCAGGGGTTAATGGTGCTCTCCAGTTTGGCGATACATGGCTTTCTTGATGAGCATTTCCAGCCTAAGGGACTCTCTGTAGCTAAAACTGCAGTTCTTGCGTCCCAGATTTCTACCAAACTCGGCATACAGAATGTATGGGTGGTGTTTGGCACCTTTTGGAATATTGACAAGGAGAATCTTCGCTCTGCCTTTAATAAAGGGATGGATCAGCAACAGATGTCTGGATTTATCGGAGAAACTGCAAAATCGATAAATATCTGTTAGTTAGTCTGTTATATAACGTGAATGACGTTTCATAAATTAATTCGTACCTGGTACGCGTACCAGGTACGTACCAGGTAGGTTTCAGCATCTTGTTGTACCTTTGCCCCCGGAATTCAGAACCGATATGGTCTGAGTTTCGGGGGCTTTTGTGTATAGGCACATCAACCGTTGTGGGAGCGCCCAACTGTTTTAAAAAGGAATTTATAAGATGAAAGCAATGAAACCTTTTTATTTTGCTCATCCGCAGTACGGAAAACTGAGGGTGGTGGTGATTGGAGGCAAAATCTATTACTGCCTGATGGACGTGAAGAACATCTTCAAGAAGTCGGTTCAGAAACTCTACGAGGCGATTGCTGACTCGGAGGGGGAACTGAAAAATCTGAACATCGTGATGAAGAAGGATATGAAAATCAAGTATAACCTCTTCTTCGAGAACCTGGAAATGGGGAAGGAAGAAGCGGAGGCTGAGAACGTGAATGCGGATATCAACTTCTGCGATGAACAGCTGGTAAAGGACCTCGTAGACAGGCATGTTGCTGCCGAGAAGATTGCGGCAAAATGGGTAATAGGGTTCGTCAAGAGCAGACTGAATGATGCCGAGAATGCTTCGCTCTTCGAGGCGAACGGGGTCGACGAGATTTCTGATAACTCGCTGATTCTGCCTATCAATGTAAGCTATGGCTCAGGGTATATCATGATTAACAGCGAAGTGTTCGATTAATAAAAATATGGAGGTAAAATGGAGATAGTACATGTAGTGGCAATTAATCCTTATCGTAAGGGAAATAAAGGGAAAGTTTTTTCTTACAATATCGATACTTATGATAAGGTCATCGGGTCGGAGGAAATCAAGAAGATGATTCAGCAGATTCGGGGTGAATTGCCGATTGACGGAGTGGATTTAAACGATGCGCAGGCGGTGAAGAAGGCGCAGGAGAGGCTGAAGAGCGAGCTGCCTTTCTTCTGTCCGCACTACGGCATGTTCAAGAATAATGTGCGCAGACAGGAGAATGCGATGCCGGAAAGCTTTCTCTTCCAGACGATTATCGATGTGGATGATAAGGAGTATGTGGAGAAGGCGATTGAGAAGGCGCGCGAGCTGAACTGCTCTTCGGGTATATGGAACGGCTGGTTGCTGCATCTCTGTTATAGCGCTCGCAAAAAACTGCATATCGGGATTAGAATGCCGGTTGGGATGACTATCGAGGAGACGCAGAAGGCGTATTGTGAGGCACTCGGTGTGCCTTATGATGAGAGCTGCATTACACCTGAGAGAATGATTTTCCTGACGGATAAGGACTCGGAAATCTACCGGTCTAAAATGTGGTGCGCAGTGCTGCCGGAGAGCGAAATTCAGGCTCGCAGACAAGCGTTCCTTAATCGTGGGCTTACGGTTGACGGCAAAAAAAATCTCCCACAGATTTCACAGATGACACAGATTCATTCTGGGGAGGTTCCTGATGCAGGAAAATCTGTGAAATCTGTGTCATCTGTGGGACAAAATATAAATCATAAATTTCAAAATAAAGACGATGTTCAAAACAATAGACTTTCGGGCAATCATGGCGATTATGCTGCTTCTGCTGGCACTGCTGTTCAGCCTGCCCAATCTGGTAATAGCAATCATGCTGATGATTCTCATTTCGGGAATCCTGGAGGCAATTATGGCACTGGTGAACTGGGAGAGGCCAGTGAGAAGAATCTGATAGCCTTTGATCTGTTTCAGGAATCAGCGGGACTGAAGGGGATGACGATTGATTCCGTAGGATCAAGACATTCCTCCCTGCTGGCTATCATGAGCGCAGGCGCTTCGAGGGTGATGAGCGAGGAGGAACTGATGAAGGTGGTGGCTGAGAAAATGCCGAGCTATTATCATGAGCCGGATTGCCACCAACTTATCCATGATTTCTATGCGAAATATGGTGACAGTTCGAAACCTTTCTCACGCGATGTAATCCGCATCAATGCCACCGCAGAACAGGCCAGCCGGCAAGTTAATAGTTTACAGTCTACAGTTAATAGGGCTGAGCAAGTTAATAGTTTACAGTTTACTGTTAATAGGGCTGTGCCTAACGTTCAAAGTACTGAGGAGGATTATCCCGAACCGCCAGCGATGCCGGAGAAACTGCCGAAGCTGGTGGAACTGCTGATATCTCGGACACCGGAGATTTATAAACCGGCTGTGGCGCACGCTATCTTCCCACCGCTCGCTACGCATCTCTGGCAGACGAGCTTCCGATATATTGATAATGTAGTGCATGAGGCTACGCTTTCTACTTGCTTGCTGGCTGGTACGGGCGCAGGTAAATCGTCTGTGGATAAGCCGATTAGGTATATCATGGAGGATATCAGAAAGCGGGATGCGGAGAATCTGAAACGTGAGAAGGAATGGAAGGAGGAGGTGACGCGCAAGGGTGCCAACAAGGATAAGCGCAAACGACCGGATAATCTCGTTATCCAGGAGATTGATGCTGATATGACCAGTCCGGCATTCGTGATGCGAACCGCTGAGGCGCAGGGGCGTTTCCTCTATACTTCGCTTAACGAGCTGGACCAGTTTGATGCTCTCCGGGGTAGCGGTAACCAGCAGTTCCGCATCATGTGCCTCGCCTTTGATCCATTCAACCTCTTTGGCCAACAGCGCGTGGGCGTTCAAAGTGTGACAGAAAGGGTAACGATAAGGTTCAACTGGAATGCATCTACCACCATCCAGAAAGGGCAGCGTTACTTCTCAAAAGTTTTGACAGATGGTCCGATAAGCCGTATCAATTTCTGTACCATTCCGGAGCGTGAAATCGGTGATGAAATGCCTGTTTACGGTGATTACAATGATGCTTACCGTGAGGCGCTGAAGCCTTATATCGAGAATCTGAACAACGCCAGGGGACTGATTGACTGTCCTGAGGCATTCCAGCTTGCCCTCCGACTGAAGGATGAGAATGCTGAGTTCTCGCGCTTGTCGCAGGATAGGGTTTACGAGAACCTTTCTTTCCGTGCCAACGTCATCGCCTACCTGAAGGCGTGTGTGCTGTATGTGGCGAACGGTTGCAAATGGGAGCCGGAGATTGACGAGTTCATCCGCTGGAGCGAGCGTTACGACCTCTACTGCAAGATGCGTTTCTTCGGTGATGCCATCAAGAGGGCGAATGATACAGGCGAGAAGTCGAGCAAGCGAGGACCATCCAACATGTTGATGCAGTTGCCGGATGAGTTTACTTACCAGCAGGTGATAGATTTGCGTGTAGCGAATGGGATGAGTCAGAAAGGTACTTCCAAGATGTTGGGAAACTGGAAGGATCGCCATTACATCAGGGCTAAGGAGAACGACTCAGTTCCTCAATTCCTCAGTTCCTCAGTTTTTATTAAACTTAAATTCAGAAAGAAGAATTCATAGCGTATGGAAATAGTAGTAAAAAGAATAGCAAAAAAGAAGACTTATACGATAGGTCATCTTTATATCCTGAACGATAAGGATGTGAAACGTACCTGGCGTTCGGGGGTAAAAATTGGCGACAAGCGTATCTTTGAGCACAGCTTCGATAAGGCGAAGTTGGACAAGGAGCATTACTTCTGTGATACCTTGGAGCCTACGTGGAGAAACCTCCTGGGCATCGAACTGAAACCGGAAGAGGAGGATGGACGGTACAGCAGGGTATCGGGTAAGAAAGCCCGCAAGATACCGGGTCATACGGCGATACCGGAAGGTTCGTATCCTGTTGTTATCTCGAAATCGCCAAGGTTTAAGAAGTGGCTTCCGCTGGTGCAGGGTGTTCCTGATTTTGAGGGCATCCGCATTCATGCCGGTAATTATCCTGATGATACGCAGGGCTGCATTCTGGTAGGTGAAAATAAATTACAGGGTGCCGTCTTTAATTCCCGCATCTGGTTGCACAGGCTCATGAATGCCATTACCGCAGCAAGGGAACGGGAGGAGAGCGTTTGGATTACAATCATTTAATGTTGAATGTTGAATGTTGAATGTTGAATTTTTGAATGTTGAATGTTGGTAACTACTCAGCACCCCTATGGGCATAAGTAATCGTCTTACTGTTGTACTACAG
>ERZ1031897.591-NODE-591-length-13206-cov-10.054901_pt1 | contig 13206 bp, 13 predicted proteins | sample MGYA00517881_ERZ1031897 | MGnify/ENA primary metagenome ERZ1031897 (study PRJEB33719, sample SAMN04261280) | wastewater metagenome | biome: rural village; feature: human; material: feces | host: Homo sapiens | place: El Salvador | collected 2013-01-07 ... | reverse complement strand
ACCCAACTGGCTGTTGGGGTATCTAAACCCTACACTTATATATTAGGAGGAGGATCAGCACATCTGTGCCAATCCTCTTTTTACTACTCCAGATTAAGTTTCTTTGTCATATTGTATATCGAGCCTGCGACATACACCACTGTGAGAAGCAGCGATACGGCAAGTGCACCGATGACTACTCTGTTCATAAGACCTGCAACCTCCTGATGGTTTAATACATTTAAAATGTAAGTGATAGATCCCTTTGATGACAGCGGAATAAAAAATGTAAAAATCATCACTATAATATTTACGACCTGACCAATCACATAAAGTATGATGAAAGTAAGCACAGAGTTAGCATCTTTGCTTCCATTTGCCCTATAGCCGGTAGTAAGGCTGAAAAACAATATAGAGATCGTGTAGAGCAGGGATATTACTGCAATACTGCCAAACATTACAACAGGACTCATTGTAAATCCGGCATTGGCAAACTCATCAGACATACTTCCTATAATATCTTTAATCCATGCAAAGCCATGGTTCATTATAGAAAATGTTAAAACAGCAACTATCAGATCGAGTATAAAAAGTACAAAAGCTGTCAGGAATTTTGACACATACAGCTTCCATGGCTCGACAGGCAGCGTATTCATGAGGTAGCCTTCGTCTTTTAACAGATTGCGTCTGAAGTAAAGAACTATGATCACTAAGCTGCAGATCAGCATGGCGATTACTGACAGGCTATGCAGTGCCCAGAAAAATACTGATACAAGATCAAATTCAAAGCTATCCAAAATTATTTCTGTCAGGGCTGACACAAACACCAGTGCATAAAGTCCGATATGCTCCCTGAATTGTTCCCTGAAATCATATTTAATTAATTTTAACAGCATGCGAACACCTCCCTGAAAAGCTCGTCAACACTTTTCTTGTAATTAGTGCGGATATTGTCTACGGAATCGTTTAGGAAAATACCACCATCTCTGATAAATACCACATCATCGAGCACTTTTTCTATATCGCTTATTAGATGAGTTGTGATAAGAATTGTTGAATCTTCATTATAGTTTTCGATTATTGTGCGTAAAATATAGTCTCTTGCGGCAGGATCGACACCGCCCATAGGTTCATCGAGCAGATAAAGCTTTGCATCCCTGCTCATTACAAGCACGATCTGTACTTTTTCACGCACACCTTTTGAGAGGCTTTTAATCTTTGCCTCTGGATCAACTCCGAATTTCTCAAGCATGGTATTTGCACGCTCAGGTGAGAAATCAGCATAGAAATCCTTGAAAAATGCAATGATATCACTCACCTTTTTTGACGGATTAAGATATGTCCGCTCAGGAAGATATGATACCATAGCCTTGCTCTTTACTCCGACAGGCTCACCGTCTATCAGTATCTGCCCCGTGTTTGGCTGCAATACTCCGGCAAGCATCTTTATCAGTGTACTTTTACCACTGCCGTTAGGACCAAGGATGCCGATAATCTTTCCACCGGGAAAAGTCACATTCATATTTTCGATAACTTTATGGCTCTTATAGTTTTTGCTTAGATTTTTGATTTCAATACGTTCTGCCATTTACATCACTCCTTTTTTAAACTTTTAAGATAATTTTCATACACCGTAAGGGACTGTTCAGGTGTAAAACCAACCTTTGACATCCCTTCACAAAACTCACTGCACAGCTTATGTGCCAGATCATTTTTTAGTGAGTCAGCCTGATTTCCCATGTCTGCGACAAATCTGCCTGAGGTACGTCTCGACTCCAGATACCCGTCACGCTCAAGCTCAGATAGAGCCTTTTGCATGGTGTTTGGATTTACACCGGCTGACAATGCCAGCTCTCTTACGGATGGCACTTTGTTACCTGGCTTTAGGCTGCCGTTTGCAATATCCATCTTGAACCGGTCTATGATCTGTAGGTATATGGGCGTTTCGTTGTTAAAATTCCATTCCATCATTTCACCTGCTTTTGTACTACTGTATTATTTGATTAATACAATAATACATGTAAGGTTATTTGTCAACTACAAATTAATTTCTTACAAAAATGTAAGATACGAGGTCGAAATGTAAGCTGATTCGATAGCATACATTCCGGCATTTTGTTATTATAATTACATGAAGCAGCAACAATGTAAGTTGTGAAGCCGATTATGACGTCATATTTAAAATAAATGTAACAAAAATAGAAGTTTAAATAACATTTTGAAATCATCGTAAAGGAGCATTGAAATGGCAATCTTAGAAGTAAGTAACCTCAAAAAAATATATACCACCAGATTTGGCGGCAATCAGGTACAGGCATTAAAAAACATCAATTTCTCTGTAGAGGAAGGTGAGTATGTGGCAATCATGGGAGAGTCCGGCTCAGGAAAGACGACACTTTTAAATATTCTTGCGGCACTTGATAAGCCGACAGCGGGAGAGGTACTCTTAAATGGAAAGAACCTTGTCTCATTGAAGGAAAAGGAGATATCTGCCTTCAGACGTGAGCATCTGGGCTTCGTATTTCAGGATTTTAATCTGCTTGACAATTTTTCACTGAAGGACAATATCTTTTTACCGCTTGTGCTGTCAGGTGTGGATTATAGGGATATGGAAAAAAGGCTTGCACCTATAGCTTCGCTGCTTGGAATTGAAAAGCTGCTTAATAAATATCCATACGAGGTGTCAGGAGGACAGAAGCAAAGGGCAGCAGTGGCACGTGCTATAATAACAAATCCCGAATTAATTTTGGCTGATGAGCCAACAGGAGCACTGGATTCAAAGGCAACAGACAGTCTGCTTAGGCTGTTCAACAGGATAAACGAGGACGGACAGACCATTCTCATGGTGACACACAGCACAAAGGCTGCAAGTCATGCCAACAGGGTGCTTTTCATAAAGGACGGTCAGGTGTTTCATCAGATTTACCGTGGCAATCTTACAAATGACGAGCTCTATGTGAAGATTCAGGATGCACTTATGCTGATTACGACAGGTGGTGAGAAGCATGAATAAAATATATAGCAGGCTGGCATTTACAAATATAAAAAATAATAAGACGCTCTATATGCCTTACATTATATCGGGAATGGTCATGATAGCCATGTTTTATGTGATGATGTTTTTAAACAACTCAAAGGGACTTGGCAAGGTGCCGGGTGCGGAGATATTGGTGGATATAATGGGGCTTGGATGCGGAATAATAGCGATTTTTTCATATATATTTCTGTTTTATACAAACAGCTTTATCATCAAAAGGCGCAAGAAAGAGGTCGGAATATATAATATTCTTGGTATGGAAAAACGTCATATTGCGAGAGTTTTGTCAATTGAGACACTTACCGTAGTACTCGCAGCAATAGTATCCGGAATTATAGCCGGGATTTTATTTTCTAAGCTGATGATTATGTTTCTTTATAGAATTATAAATATTAAAGCGCAAATCAATTTCACTGTATCTACTAGCGCTGTCGTAAATACAATACTTATTTTTGGAGTGCTGTATTTTCTTACTCTCATCTATAACCTGATGCAGGTGAAGCTTGCTAATCCGATAGAGCTGCTTCGCGGTGGCAATGTCGGTGAGAAAGAGCCAAAGAGCAAATGGCTTATCGCTATAATCGGACTAGGCTGTCTTGCCGGGGGATATTATATTGCGATTACCACAAAGAGCCCTCTCCAGGTGCTTTCACTGTTCTTTGTCGCAGTGCTGCTTGTCATCGTCGGAACGTATCTTTTATTTATTTCAGGAAGCATTGTGATACTTAAGGCACTCAGGAAAAACAAGAAGTTTTACTATAATAAAAAGCATTTTGCGGCGGTTTCAGGGATGATTTACAGAATGAAGCAGAATGCGGGCGGACTAGCAAGTATATGCGTGCTTTCTACAATGGTGCTGGTTGTTGTTTCCACAACCGTGAGCATGTATGCGGGCATGGAGGGAGAACTTAAGCAGAGATATCCTTCGGATATCAGTGTATATAGCTGGTATAAGGAAGTGCCGGCTGATGTGAATCTGGATGATGCACTTAAAGAAGCTGCTGCAGATTCGGATAAAATAATAGCTGACTCTGCTTGTAATGTTAAAGACAGCAAAAGCTACACTTATTTTAGCTGGACAGTGTTTAGAGAGGGGACAGAGTTTAAGCCGGTGTTAAGTTACGATAACGATATTTCCCTGTTGTATTTTGTCACAGGAGATGAAATTGATGAGATGGAGACCGGCTTTAAAGAGAGTCTGAATAAAAAAATCCCACAGCTTGATACCGGTTCGGTGGCTGTATATGGAACAAAAAAGTTTAATGGCGATATAATTAATCTGTTGGGCAAAGAATTTAATGTGGCTGCGGCAGAAAAAACTGCTGTAAGTAAAGACAGCTATATGTCCTCTATGTATAGTGGTGTGTACTATGTAGTGGTAGACAGCAAGGCAACACTTGCAGAGATATTTAACCTGAACAGCTCGCTGGGAGAGGATAGTGTGCCGACTATGCTCAACAATGAAATTGATTATAATCTGTACGGCAGCAGTGAGGATAAGGTTGCTGTGGCAAAGGCGCTGGATAAGCATTTTGAGGAAAATAGTGTAAAATCAGATGTGTCAGGCTTCTATGAGGAAAGCCGTGATGCAAACAGAGAACAGATTTATGTATTGTATGGTGGCCTGTTCTTTATCGGAATATTCCTTGGAACGATGTTTCTTATGGTTACTGTGATGATTATTTTCTATAAGCAGATTTCAGAGGGCTATGATGACAAAGCACGCTATGAGATTATGGAGAAGGTGGGCATGAGCAATGACGAGGTGAAGAAATCCATTACTTCACAGGTGCGCATGGTATTTTTCCTGCCGATTATCCTTGCAGCGTGTCATCTTGCAGCAGCATTTCCTCTGCTTCGCAGACTGCTTGTCATGTTCAATCTTACGGATATTAAGTTAATTGCAATCTGCATGTCTGCTACGTTTTTGGTGTTTGTGGCTATATACTATATTGTTTTCAAGATTACTTCGAGAGCATACTACAGGATTGTGGGAAACCAGATTTAGGGGTTTCATATGAATTATGAATGCGCTATAATAGGACATAGCTATGATGCATAAGAATATAGAGCGAGAGGAATAAGCAGTATGAGTATGACAGAAACAATTAAACTATACGACAGGGATGCATATGCCACGGAGTTTGAGGCAGATATTATATCCTGCGAGCCGAACAAAGCGGATGATAAGCAGTTTGATATAATATTAAATCAGACTTTATTTTTCCCGGAGGAGGGCGGACAGAGCCCGGACATGGGAATACTTGGTGGCTACAGGGTCGTTGATGTGCAGATTAAGAATGGAGTCATTACTCATACGGTGGATATTTCCGCAGATGATTGCTGCATAATGGGCAAAGAAGAGGCTCAGACAGAAAAGAAGACTGATGGACAGATTACAGGTATGGAGTGCGCTTCTGAGAAAGCTGAGCTTGCAGCAGGCGTCCACGTACATGGCAAAATAGACTGGCAGCATCGTTTTTATAATATGCAGCAACACAGTGGAGAGCATATTTTTTCGGGAATCGTCCACCGCAGGTTTGGATTTGAGAATGTGGGTTTTCATCTGAGCGATTCTGTAGTGACAATGGATTTCAGTGGAGCGATTTCACCGGAGGATATAGCAGAGGTGGAGCATGAGGTAAATGTAGCCATTTCAAAAAATATTCCGATAGAGGTGACATATCCGTCAAGGGATGAGCTTGCGCAGATGGAGTACAGAAGCAAAATCGAGATTGAAGGACAGGTCAGAATAGTGACAGTGCCGGGGTATGATGTGTGTGCATGCTGTGCGCCGCATGTGAAGCGCACCGGCGAGATTGGCATGCTTAAGGTTATGAATTATCAGAATTATAAAGGAGGCGTCAGAATCAGCATCCTTTGTGGTTTCAGGGCATTGGAGGCTTTCAGACAAAAGTGCGACATCATCTCAGAGCTCATGGGGATATTTACCACAAATCAGGAGGCTATTGTGGATAACGTCACAAAGCTTAAGGCAGTAAACCAGTCACTTAAGTCAGAGCTTGGTACAGCAAAGTCAGCGCTTTTGGATTATAAGGTAGCAGAGCTTCCTACTGATACGGACAATGCAGTATTGTTTGAGGACGGCATTGATACGAATACAGCAAGAAATTGCGTCAATGGCCTTGTGGAAAAATATAGTGGCTTTAGTGCATTTTTTACAGGAAATGATGAGGATGGCTACAGCTTTATTATCGGAAGCAAGAATGCAGACTGCAATACAGTTGCCGCAGCACTTAGGAATAAGCTGGGTGCCAGAGGCGGTGGTAAGCCGGTTATGGTGCAGGGCTCTGTCAAGGCAGCAAAGAGCGAGATTGAGGAAGTGCTAAAAGAGGTGCTTTAACTTTTTGAAAATATAGTTTGTGGGACGGATTAAGAACACAAAAGCGGTTTCAAGACATTTCGTCTTGAAACCGCTTTTATTGTAAAAATTATATCCAAAGTTAATTATTTGTTAGATCTTCTCCAAATGTGCATCTTCTCAGCCTCTTTGATGAGCTCATCACGGAAATCAGGATGAGCAACTGAGATGATTGCTTCTGCCTTCTGCCATGTAGAAAGACCCTTTACATTTACCATACCATACTCTGTAACGATATAGTGAGTGTTGGCTCTTGTGTCAGTAACGACAGAACCCTCTACAAGAGTAGGACGGATACGTGAGTGAACTACGCCCTGCTTGTCGGTGAAGGTTGAAGAGCAGCAGATAAAGCTCTTTCCACCGTTTGACATATAAGCACCGAGAACGAAATCAAGCTGTCCGCCGGCACCGCTGATGTGCTTTGTGCCTGAGGTCTCTGAGCTGATCTGTCCGAAGAGGTCAAGGTCTACGCAGTTATTGATTGAGATGAAATTGTCGAGTGCGGCAATATTTTTGATGTCATTTGTGTAGCTTACCGGAGCACTCATAAGCTCAGGATTTTCATCAAGGTAATCGTACATCTTCTTGGTTCCGGCACCGAAGCCATAAGCCTGACGATAACGGTCGATGTTTTTCTTTGCTCCTGTGATTTTTCCGGCCTTTGCGATGTCAACGAATGCGTCAACGTACATCTCTGTGTGGACACCGAGATCCTTGAGGTCTGACTCAGCGATGAGTGAGCCTACTGCATTTGGCATTCCGCCGATACCGAGCTGGAGACAGGCACCGTTTGGAATCTGGTCAACGATAAGCTCTGCAACCTTCTTGTCTACATCTGTTGCAGGACCACCGGCACCAAGCTCTCCGATTGCAGGGTTGTCACCCTCAACAATGTAAGAAACCTGTGAAATATGTACATTAGCCTCTGAACCGCCGTGACAGCGAGGCATGTTTTCATTGACCTCAACGATGATTTTCTTTGAAGTCTCGCATACAGCACCGAGGTGAGATGCGTTAGGACCAAAGTTGAAGTAACCGTGTGAATCCATCGGTGCAACCTGGAACATAGCGACATCGTCAGGTGTTGTTGAATCTCTATAATAACGAGGAAGCTCTGAGTAACGGATTGGTGAGTAGAAAGAACAGCCTCTCTTGATAAGCTTTCTCTCATAACCGCCCATATGCCATGAGTTCCATGTGAAATGCTCGCCGGCATCCTCACGCTCGAAAATGGCAAGTGGCTTAAGCAAAATACCACCACGTACATTGACATCCTTAAGTTCATCTGTTCTTCTGGCAAGTGCCTTGTCGAGGGCATCAGGTGTGCCTGTGCACCAGCCGTAGTCAACCCAGTCGCCTGATTTGACAATCTTTACTGCCTCATCTGCTGAGACAAGTTTCTGCTTGTACTCTTCTAAAAAGCTCATAAAATCCTCCTTAGATACCTAAAATGATAGTAGCAAAAAGCTACGTTAAAAAAATAACAAACCCTATACTCTCTATATTATCACTTTAGAGAGGATTTTACAAGTTGGTAAATGCTGGTAGAGACTTTTATATGACAGCCTTTGCTAGTCACCCTCCGGAAGCATCCATTCCTCAGCCTGCTTCTGGTAATCGGCCGCCTGGCTGCGCAGTGAATCAATCAGCTCCTTATCGCCTTTAAATACATTCCTTGATTTAGGAGGAAGTGAATCAAGCTTTTTCTGCTTCTCATCAGCCCATCTTGAGTAGCACTCAGACAGGGCATGAAGCGCCTTGCCACCGCCGCACTCCACATCGAGTACCGGCTTTGTCTCGAATGCAGCGTTGTAATACCACAGGCTTGCCTCCTCATAGTCTGCCTTGTCGAAATAGTACGCACCGAGCTCACAGCACACCTCGCTGCAACCATCAACTGCTACATTTTTTAGGGCAACAGAAAAAAATTTGTCATAGTCGCCATTCATGCGATAGTAGCGTGATAGCACGCAGGTGGATTCGATGTCGGGGCTGTTGCGGTATTCACCCTGAAAATATGGTAGGGCATTGGAAAAATCTTCGGGGCTTCCGCATTTTAAAAGCTCCTTGGCATACATAGTCGCTATACTTTTTGGCAGGGTGCCGTTTTTTTCAAAGGAGCGCTTGAATATAGTGAAATCACGTTTGCCGTGAGTGCCCTGCGGCAGATGTTGTATACAGATATCGCTGTCATAGACTACAGGCTCTAAGCGCACAGTCTCGTGCACCGGGTTAATCCATGTAAACGTGCGAAGCCTCTTGAACAGCTTCGGACGATACTCTGAGGATGAATTTTGCACTGTGTTGAATTTGCTTGGAGTAATGTATTTCATCTGGACAATCTCAATTTCCGGCAGCAGCGCAGCTTTAAGCATCATGAAACGCCTGCGGTTGGTATCGTCGAGCACCTCGTCGGCATCAGGTGCATATATGTATTCCTGCGTAGCCTTGGAAAACGAAAAATTCCTGGCCGCAGCAAAATCATCGCACCATGAGAAATCATAGATTTTGTCCGTATACCGTGCAGCTATCTCCTTTGTGCTGTCCGTCGAGCCGGTGTCCACTATGATGATTTCATCCATCAGCCCTTTGAGACTGTTCAGGCATCGTTCGAGCACCTCTTCTTCATTTTTTACTATCATGCATAAGCTAATTGTAATCATATTTATCTCCATTTACCGGTCGGATGTTATAATAGTTACGATTATATTATAATATATATATCGGCATGTTTTGCAGAAATATTTGTGTATTGTAAATATTGCCGGGATTTCATATAATTAAAATGGAATGTTGGAATTATATTAGAATTTGGAGGGAAAGACTATGAGTTCAAAGAATATAGATATAAAAATATCAGAAGATTTAGTACCTTATTTATATATACTAAAAGGTGGCGAAACGGTAAGTGATAAGCTTACATTATCAGCGGTGGTAGGTTTGTTTACTACTAAAGTTATTACTTTAGAAAAAGCTGCGGAGTTGACAGGCAAAAGTATATGGGATTTTATAGATATTCTTAAGGTATATGGTATACCATGGGGAGAATATGAGGAGGATGACATGGATATGGATGATGTTTTTTTGAGTAAATTGGGGGAATAATGGATGAAAAAAATTGACATTATATGCAATACCAGTCCTATTATAGGTTTGATTTCGATAGATAGATTATATTTATTATGGGATTTATTTGGAAGCATTATAATTCCGGAAGCTGTATTCAATGAATTATGTGCAGATTCTGTAAATCATCAGGATGAAATTAAAAGGATTAAAGAGTGTGTTAATTCAGGAAAAATTATCATATACAAAGTAAAAAATGCGGATACAGTAAAGGCATTATATGGAAGATTGCATTTTGGAGAGCTTGAAGTTATTGTTGGTGCAAAAGAGCTTGGAATTGATTTTGCAATAATCGATGAGCATGCTGCAAGAAAAATGGCATCGGAATTTTTAATTGATACAATAGGCGTTTTAGGAATTTTGAGCTTGGCAAAAACAAAAGGGTTAATAAATTTAGTAAAGCCTGAAATGGATAAACTTATTTCTAAAGGCTATAGAATTTCAGATAAACTATATAATCAGATTTTAGCAAGGAATAATGAAGTAATTTAGAAGAGGAACAAATATGGAAAATCATACAATTGTAACACTGAAAAAAGGCGAAGGACGCACTATAAAGGCAGGTGGCGCATGGATTTTTGACAATGAAATAGACACAATCACAGGCACCTTTACAAACGGAGATATTGTTGTGGTGCACGATTTTGACGGATATCCGATGGGGCGCGGCTTCATAAACCAGAATTCAAAAATCCGTATCAGAATGATGACAAGAAAAGCAGACCAGCTGATTGATGACAATTTCCTCAGGATGAGAGTGCAAAATGCCTGGGATTATCGCAAGCAGGTGATGACAGGAGGCAATGACAATGTGTATGCAGCAGGTGAAACAGACACTGCCGGTGAGGCTTGTGTGGCAGGCATTGGTACAACCGGCAGACCTGATTTAAACTGCTGTCGTGTGATATTTGGCGAGGCTGATTTCCTGCCGGGTATTACAGTGGACAAATACGCAGATGTGCTTGTGGTTGAGTGTCTGGCACTTGGAATGGAGCAGTTTAAGGTGAAAATTGTTGAACTGTTAAAGGAAGTGCTGGCGGCGGACGGAATAAATATTCGTGGAGTATACGAGCGCAGTGATGCAAATGAGCGCAAAAAAGAAGGTCTTCCTAAGGTAAAAGGCTTTATAGGAGCCGAGTTTGACACAAATGTGGAGATAGTAGAAAACGCAGTTCACTATATGGTCGATGTGGAAAATGGACAGAAAACAGGCTTCTTCTTAGACCAGAAGTATAACAGGCTTGCTATGCAGCGTATCTGCAAGGGGAAAAGAGTGCTCGACTGCTTCACGCACATGGGCACATTTGCCCTCAATGCAGGAATTGCGGGGGCAAGTGAGGTCACAGGACTTGATATATCAGAGTATGCGGTTAAGCAGGCTACAGAAAATGCGAAGAGAAATAATCTCTCAGACACAGTGAAGTTTCGCGTTGCAAATGTGCTGGATGAGCTGCCACGGCTCGCTGCAGATGGTGAAAAATATGATGTAGTCATTCTGGATCCTCCGGCATTTACAAAGTCGCGTGAGGCCACCAAAAATGCGATAAAGGGCTACCGCGAGATTAACATGAAGGGACTTAAGCTTGTTAAGGATGGTGGATTTCTGGCTACCTGCTCATGCTCTCATTTCATGACGCAGGAGCTGCTTGCAAAAACGGTCAAGGAAGCGGCAAAGGCCACTCACAAGAGGCTGCGCCAGGTGGAGTTCCGCACACAGGGACCGGATCATCCGATACTGTGGGCCAACTCAGCTAATGTACCGGAGTCGTATTATCTTAAGTTTTTCATTTTCCAGGTCGTTGATGAGAAGTAGATGACAGAAAGTGGCGGAAATGCTTGATTTACAAGGGCTGGAAGGTCTTTAGTGATTAGCTTGCAAACCTTGTAAAGTATCGCAAAATATCGTATCACAGTGGTATAAAGTTGTAAGAAAAATGGTAAGTCTGAGTGGCAAGCACCTGAAATGTAATGGGGGTAAATTGGAATGACAATGACACCGGAGAAGGTTATGTGTTCGCTTTTCGTAATACGGAAATTTGTAGTATAGATGTAGCGTTTTGTGGTATACTATAGAAGAACAAATACCTTTCTGCGAAAGGGAAAGGGGAAAGGATACGTGTATGACAGTTGATAGAAGAGTAAGCAGTATTGAATCCAGCTTCAAAATGGAAAGCATGCCATTTGATGCAGAATGTCGTCAAAGAGTAAGAAATGTCTTAACCAAGAAAGTTTCTGCTACAGATGCAATTTCAGAATTAAATAAGAAATACAGAGTATCCAAGAAGCAGGTTGAAGGATCAAGAGTATGATTATTTCTATGAGGATGAACAGGATGCCAAGTACTGTTATCAGGGAACAAATGTATTAAAGAATAAACTGGATATAAGAGATTTAGATACATTGCATGAGGCTGAAAGAGATTATTCAGCGGTGCGTCAGGCAGAACTTGTAGGTCAAGGCGTTACTGGAGATTTCTCTTTTAAGCATCTTTGTTCTATACATAAGCATTTATTCAGTGATGTATATTCTTGGGCGGGCAAGACGAGAACGGTTGATATTTCCAAAGGAACCGTTTTCTGTTTGGTGCAGTTTATCGAAAGCCAGTTTGATGATTTGTATTGTAAGCTGAAAAAGGAAAATTTCTTAGCTGACATAACCGATAAGGAAGAAATGAGCGAGAGACTAGCCTATTACCTGGGTGAGATTAATATGATCCATCCGTTTAGAGAAGGTAATGGAAGGACTCAGAGAATATACATTGAGCAGTTATGCTTGAACAATGGTAGATTTGAAATTGATTTTACCGATGTTTCAAAAGAAGAGATGATAGCCGCCAGTGTCAGATCGGCAAATGCCAGCAACGATATGTTGGAAGAACTGATTAGTAGTTGTCTTGTTGAAAAATAGTTTTAGAGAAGAATGTTCTGCTTTGAGTGTAAAAATTGATCTTTGAACTGACCATAACTTAACGACAGGCTAACGATAGACTAACAGCGGACTAACGAGGAATTAACAACAGACTAACAATGATATACATACGTATTACCTGGCGAAATAGCTGCAGGTTTGAAATAGCGGCTTTGCTGAAAAAAGAGAATACAAAGAACTGTCCGGAAGAAACCTCGTAAAGTATCGCAAAATATCGTATCACAGTGTTATAAAGTGGTAAGAAAATAAGAGACGGTAAATCGTCAACAAGTTGTTGGCAATTTGCCGCCTTTAGTTGTATGTTGGAGTTATTCCACTTTTATGCTGTAGTCTATACCTCACTATAAAAAATCAGAAAAGAAAGTGAGGTAAACGTTATGGATATGTGCTATGACGGAACCTTGGTGCTTCCAAGCAACTATGCTGTTATGGGTGAACAGGAAATGAGTTATTTAGAGGGAGAAAATTGGAACGTAAAAACTATCTGGGATAATATTGTTGGGGCAGCCGGACAATATAGTGTATTTAAAAGTATTTGTAAAAGAGTTTCAGTTAAAGGAAAAAACGGTATGGGCAGGCTCTGCAGTTAGCTGGAAAAAGATAAGGCAATAGGATATTTAGGAACACATAAAGTTTTTTACTAGATGATATGTGTAGCTTTTTATACTCAAATGTATGGAGAGCTACACATTTTGGAGGATAAGATGATTCAATATTTAGGTGAGCATAAACTTTTTAATGAAAAATACATTAT
>ERZ1031897.585-NODE-585-length-13234-cov-10.402686_pt1 | contig 13234 bp, 9 predicted proteins | sample MGYA00517881_ERZ1031897 | MGnify/ENA primary metagenome ERZ1031897 (study PRJEB33719, sample SAMN04261280) | wastewater metagenome | biome: rural village; feature: human; material: feces | host: Homo sapiens | place: El Salvador | collected 2013-01-07 ... | reverse complement strand
TTGCGACAGCTTGTTCATTCTATCAAAATGTTTTTCATTTGTCAAGAACTTTTTTCATAACTTTTTCAACTTATTTTCAAAGTAATATTCATAAAGTCATGTCTGTAAAATATAACTCTCAGGCTCTACAACTCAATGTGTCCCGCGAGTCAGCTTTGATATAATATCATCCTGACCCGCATATGTCAACGGATTTACTCCAATTAATTAAAGTAGTAAAACGGGCTTAAAAAGCATAAATTTTCTAAATTGTCTGTTTATTATATACAATTCTTACAATTATTATCAGTGTATAACATTGTCTCTATTCAAGTCACCTTAATAACAAAAAAGCTGCTGCTTACATGCAAGCATGACGCATCAGCTTTTCTCGTTCTCAGTGGTTCTGAATAGCTACTATTTTTATATATTATCTGATAGCCTCTATCGCTTCTTTGATATTTGCTACACCGACAATCTCAATTCCACTGATATGTGACACCCCTGTAAGGCACACTTTTGGAACAATACACTTTTTAAAGCCAAGCTTCTTTGCTTCAGCTACACGCTGCTCGGACATCGTAACTCCGCGCACCTCACCGCTTAAGCCCACCTCGCCAAAGCATATGGTATCCTCACGCACTATAATGTCTTTTTTGCTTGAAGCGATTGCAAGTACTATTCCAAGGTCTATCGCCGGTTCATTCATTCTGATACCGCCGGCTATATTCACATAAGCATCACAGTCTGACAATGGCAGGTTCGCTCTTTTTTCAAGGACTGCCATGAGCAGGTTTACCTTATTATAATCTGTACCATTTGCTGTACGCCTTGGATTATTAAAAAAGCTGTGGCAGACAAGCGCCTGTATCTCAAGAAGTATCGGCCTGCTCCCCTCTATGGAGCATGTGACAATTGATCCTGATGCCCCCTCGGGCTTACCGCTGAGCATATACTCTGACGGATTCTCCACCTCAATAAGTCCCTCCGCCTTCATTTCAAATACGCCTATCTCATTGGTTGAACCAAATCTGTTTTTTACTCCTCTGAGTATCCTGTATGACTCATACCTGTCACCCTCAAAATAAAGCACTGTGTCAACCATATGCTCTAATGTCCTCGGTCCGGCGACCGCACCATCCTTTGTCACATGTCCAACTATAAAAATTGAAATGCCGAGAGTCTTTGCAAGCTGCATGAGCACCCCGGTTGTCTCCCTGACCTGTGAAACGCTTCCAGGTGCCGATGATATCTCCTCATTGTACATGGTCTGAATGGAATCAATTACAACGACCTCAGGCTTTTTGCGCTGAATCACATCCTTTGCTATATCAAGACTTGTCTCACATAAAAGCTCCAGCGAATCCGTGAAATCGCCAAGCCTATCTGCACGCATCTTTATCTGATGCAGTGATTCCTCACCTGACACATAAAGTAATGGCACTTTTTTTTGTGAAAGCTCCCTGCATACCTGGAGTAAAAGCGTGGATTTTCCTATACCCGGATCTCCTCCCACAAGCACAAGCGAGCCCCTCACTATCCCTCCACCGAGCACTCTGTCAAACTCGGCTATGCCTGTCACTATACGATCCTCCTTCTCGCTTTTTACTGCTGAAAGAGGCAGGACCTGTGCCTCCTTTGATTCTTTTTTTACTTTTCCCGATGAGCTTATTGACTTTTTATCTACTGTTTCCTCTACAAATGTATTCCATTCCTTACAGGCCGGGCATTGTCCCATCCATTTTGCCGATTCATAACCACATTCCTGGCAGAAAAATACAGATGTTTTTCCTTTTGCCATGTTTTCTTACTCCTTATCTTTTTAATGATATGATTAAAGGATCAAAATCAAAAAGCCCGGCTTACACCGGGCTTAAAATAATGCTCTATTTTCTTGATACCTTGATATCGACTGAATCAACGCCCTCAAGCTCTACGCTTAAGCTGAGCTTGCCGCCGAGATTTGTCTTCATAGTACCTGCTACAGCTCCAGCTATATCAATTTCATACTCTGTCTCTTCCTCAAGACCAAGAGTAATCTGAGCATCCTCAGGTCCCTCCACGGTAAATGTCACTGTATCAGCATTCTCCTCGAAATCCATTACAGCGGTTCCCGGAACAGATTCGTAAACAAAGAGTCCGTTTCTCTCGAGCTTTGTGATTTCCTTAAAGGTCTTTACCTTGTAGATATCTCCATCCTTTTCAAAATTATCAAGCTTTGCCTTTGCAGCCAATGTATAATCTCCGAAGCTGAGCTTTCCGTTTTCCTCAGTACGGATTAATTCACTTATTACAGCCATCTTTATCCTCCCGTAGCTATATTTGATATATTAATTATAAATCCAATGCTACTCAACAGTCAATGAAATTTGTTTGTTTTTCGTAGAAATTATTACCTTATTGCCGCGCTTAATTTTGCCGGTAATAATATCCTCTGACATACGGTCTTCAATCTCCTCCTGAAGCTTTCGTTTAAGAGGTCTTGCGCCATATTTTCTGTCATAGGCTTTGTCCACGATAAAGGATTTTGCACTGTCGCGCACTGTGAGCTCTATATCAAGCTGTTCTTTACAGCGTTTCTTAAGCTCCTTTACAAGAAGTGTCACTATATGCTTCATGTCATCCTTGTTGAGAGCTCTAAATACAATAGTCTCGTCGATTCGGTTCAAAAACTCAGGTTTAAATATACGGCGTACCTCCTCCATGACACTGTTCTTCATACGCTCGTGATCCTGCTTTTCATCCTCACCAGCGCCAAAGCCAAGGCGCTTTGGTTCTATAATAGAAGAAGCTCCTGCATTTGATGTCATGATGATTATTGTATTCTTGAAATCAACCGTGCGCCCCTGTGAATCAGTGATTCTGCCATCATCAAGCACCTGTAAAAGTATATTGAACACATCAGGATGTGCTTTTTCTATCTCATCAAACAGTATAACAGAAAAAGGATTGCGTCTGACCTTCTCTGAGAGCTGTCCGCCCTCCTCATGGCCCACATATCCCGGTGGTGAACCAATCATCTTTGAAACACTATGCTTTTCCATGTACTCTGACATGTCAACACGTATCATGGCATCTTCTTTGCCAAAGACAGCCTCAGCAAGTGCCTTTGACACCTCCGTCTTACCTACTCCTGTCGGTCCCAAAAACAGGAATGAGCCAATCGGCTTCTTAGGATCCTTTAAACCAACACGGCCTCGTCTGACTGCCTTTGCGACAGCAGAAACAGCCTCCTCCTGTCCTATTACACGCTTGTGAAGTATCTGTTCAAGTTTTGCAAGTCGTCCTGCCTCTGACTCTGTAAGCTTATTTACAGGTATTTTGGTCCATCCCGATACTACATCCGCTATCTCGTTTTCACCTACTACAGGCTGATTTTTGCTTCCTGTGCGGTGATTCTTTCTGATAAGCTTCTGCTGTTTATTTTCAAGCACTTCCTTTTCTGACATAAGCGCGCCGGCAGCTGCGATATCACCTTTAGACAAAGCATTTTCCACCCGGTTCTGCTTATCTGTTATCTCTTTTTTCAGAGCAAGCAGCTCGTCAGATGATGTCAGATTCTTAAGCCTTATCCTGGCTGCTGCCTCATCCATCAGGTCTATCGCCTTATCAGGTAAAAATCTGTCATTTATATATCGTGCAGAAAGGTTTACTGCTGCTTTCACACCCTCATCTGTTATGATGACACCATGATGTTTTTCATAGAGTCCCTTTAATCCTGTGAGTATCTCTATTGTCTCATCCACACCAGGCTCTTCAACCATCACCGGCTGGAAACGGCGCTCAAGCGCAGCATCCTTTTCCACGTATTTGCGGTACTCTTCTATGGTAGTGGCGCCGATTACCTGTACCTCGCCTCTGGCAAGTGCCGGCTTTAATATGTTAGATGCATCTAACGAACCTTCTGCTCCTCCTGCACCTATTATAGTGTGAAGCTCATCAATGAAAAGAAGTACATTTTTGGCATTTGAAACCTCGCTTATCACCTTCTTGATACGTTCCTCAAACTCACCACGATACTTTGATTTGGCTACAAGCCCGGACATATCAAGGGAAACCAGTCTCTTTCCCAAAAGAATATCCGGAACATTGCCACTGACTATATCCTGCGCAAGTCCTTCTACTATAGCGGTCTTGCCCACTCCCGGCTCTCCAATCAGACATGGATTGTTTTTGCCACGGCGGCAAAGTATCTGGATAACGCGCTCCATCTCCTTTTTTCTGCCTATAACAGGGTCAAGAAGCCCTGCCTCTGCCATATCTGTCAAATCTCTGGAATACTGATCTAATACAGGAGTCGCAGAATTGTATGATGTACCGTAGCTTTTCATCAGATCCCTGTATGCAGACGGATCCTCCCCCATCGCACCAAGAATATCTATAAACATCTTCTGACTGTTAACACCCATGGTGTTTAAAAGTCTTGCAGCTGCACAGTCTCCCTGCAGTACTATAGCCATCAGCAAGTGTTCTGTACCTATCTCATTGCACTCAAATCTATCGGCTTCCTCCGATGCACGCTCCAATACTCTCTGTGTCCTTGGTGAATAGCCATCCCTGTCCATCACTTCGATGTTATCCCCCGGTGAAATCAGGTCTTCAATCATCGAAATAAGCTTATCATATTCCACATTGCAGGCTGTTAGAACCTCAGCTGCCACACCGGTGCCCTCTTTTATAAGGCCAGCCAGTATGTGCTCTGTTCCAACATAGCTGTAATTCATTTTCTTTGATATACGTGCAGCCAAATCTATTGCTTTTTTAGCCTTACTTGTATATGGTTTCAAGTCATATCCTCCAGTCATATTCACTAATTTAAGTCGATGAACTGCAAATCATCATCCTCGCTATCATCTTCATTGTCATCCTTTGCACTGCTATCTATAGTCTCAGACGGCTTATTTCCATCATTGACAAAGCCATCAAGTGCCATTTGAAGCTGTTTCTTTAAAGCATCCTCATCAGCATCGTTTTCTGTGTCAGAAACGTTTTCCTGCCTTGAATCGTCTTTTAAATCAAACTCAGAGTTTTCATTATCAACAGCTTTCTTAGAATCAGGTGTAATTTCTACGGTTCTTCCGACATAGGATGCATTTGATATATTTTCATCCGTAGCCATCTTTTGCTCATCTGCAGCACCTTCCGCTGTTTCTTCTGCGACTTCATCTGCCGGCTCTTCTACAGCTTCATCTGCTGTTTCTTCTGCGGCTTCACCTGCCGACTCTTCTGCAGCTTCTCCTGCCACTTCATCCACCGACTCTTCTGCAGCTTCTTCTGCCACTTCATCTAACGGCTCTTCTGTAACCTCTTCTTCCAGCTCATCTGCTATCTCGTCCGCAGTTTCATCAGTTGTTTCTTCCAAAGCTTCATTTGATACATCTTCTGCTGCATCATCATCGTCATCATGATAGTCCATTGCCTTATATTTTCTGTTTTTCACAGCTGATACAATAAGCAACAGTAACAGAATAATGATAATAAGAACCAGTATTGCAGCTAAAACAAGATATTTATTGGCAATTCCCGGAACAAGCTCACTCTTTACCGCATCCTTTTCCTCCTGTGCCACTGTAGGTGCACTGAGCTCAGTCCTCATATATGTGCCATCTACGCTATCATATGTGTACCAGCCACTCTCGCCATTGTCATTCATGGCGTATACAAGGTAAAAATCCTTTGTCTTATCATCTGTTTTTTCGGCTTTGGTCTGGTATGCTGTTGCCACGCCCTTACCCTCTATGGAGAGAGAGACCTCATTATATCCTTCAGGCACATCATCCACCTTAGGCAGTAAAACTACGATAAAATGCGACTCGGAATTGATACGGACATACTCATACGCTGCATTCTGGGCAGCATCATATACAAAAAGCCTATTGCCGCTTTCCGACTGTAAATACACAAGCGTGATATCACCAAAGGTGCCATGAAGGGTATTGTATTCAAGGCCGTCAATCACTGTCTTTGAGTGCTCAAAGCCTTCCGGAACAACATCCTCAGGAATGTCATTTACCATAGTCCACTCTGTGCCATTTATATTGAACCTCTTCCAGTTATCCTGCTTATCCGCATTCTCCGGATCATCCTCGGCTCTTCTGGTAACTACTATATTGTATGTGCTTGTGCTGCCGTCCTCTGCTGTCACAACAACGCTTACGGTATTCTCTCCAACCTCAAGCGAATCATTGCCTGTGACAGATGTCACACTCGCCTTGGAATCAGCCGGATTTGCTGTAACCGCAAGACTTGAACAGCTGTAATCTACAGTAGCTGTGTAATCCTTTGTCGCAGCAGAAAACTCAGGTGAAAGTGTACCTGCAGAGATAACAAGTGAGCCAAGAGATGCGTTTGAGGACTTCTTTTCCTCTTTGTTTTCATTATCTTTATTTGCATCGCTGTCATTGTCTGTATTGCTGCCGGAATTGTCCTTGTTATCCTTGTTGCTGTTTGAATCATTGTTTGATGAAGGACTTGTTACGGTCACATTAGTGCTGGCACCGGTAATTGTGCCTCCGGCATCGTTACCCTCTGCATCTCCTACTACTGTACAATACGCCTTTATAGTGCAGCTTCCTGCGCCCTTCGCCGTAAATGAAAATGACTGTGATGTCGGATATCCCTCAACAGCATCACCAATATTGGCCACACCATCGCCTCCGTTACTCAGCACTTTCTCGTCAGAGCTTTTGATAACTACTGTACCAAAATATCCTGACGGCATAGAAACCGTCACCTTGACTGTTTTTCCAACAGCTACAGAGCTTGAGCTGACACTTAATCCAAGTCCCTGCGCATATACATGCTCGCCAGGTGTGAAAACAAGCATCACCGCCATAACAAGTGATAATATACATCCAAATAATTTCTTCATATTTTTCCTCACATTTCTAATTCTGCGATATCTTTGATTTGCCCAGTATGTGTCTGTTCATGATTATCATATCAAGGGCATTTCCACCATCGCCCTTTCTGTTAGCATCAGCTGCCTCCAGATAAGAACCGGTGAGTGTTCCCTTTCCTAAAATATGTCTGTTGAGCTTAATCATATCAAGTGCATTTACAGCACCGTCACCATTGATATCTCCATATACAACAATATCATATGTCTTTTTCAGGTTACCCGAAGCATCATAAACAGCCACTTTATTGCCTGTTGCAACCTTTCCGCTGTTTTCTGAGCCCGAGCTTGTCAGAAGCTTTACAGTTCCTGATGCTGATACTGCTATATTCTTCACAAAATCAGCTGCACCGGTTCCCGGCTCAATTCCTGTAATGTAAGTGCCTATACTGTATTTACCTGATGTAATATTTACATCTGTATTATTTTGGTTATTATTGCCACCTGCATTATTTGCAGATGCCGCCTGCCTGTTTATATTGATAGTGTATGTTCTTGTATCACCGCTTTGCGACTTGCATTTTACCTTGATTGTATTATTTCCGACAGCAAGCGAATAGCTTCCTGTGCCTGAAACACCACTGTTTCCTGAAACTGCATCTGCCGAAACAGTCACTGAGCTTATAGCATTTGAAACAACTGCTGAATAGCTTGTTGTCGCTCCATTGAAGGCCGGTGTGAGTGTTACACCGCTTATCGCAAGCGACTGCAGATAGTTATTGGTATCGCCAGCTTTATCGAAGCCCACTGCTGACGATGGCATATTGTTGTATACAGGTATTTTAAATACAAAAGCCTGATTCTTGTCTGAATATCCTTTAGCCAGACTCTGTCCCTCAGTAAGAGCCGCTGTGGCATTGCCCATGTACTGATGGAAATACAGCGAACTTGTATTTACTACATTAAACTTCTCAAAATACAGTGTATTTTGACCCTTATTTATATAATTGCTGCCCACCTTTACAGCTCCGCCGCTTATGGACTTTACTCTTGTATTCCAGCCCTGCTTCTTGGCAAAAGACAGACCATTTTTATAAATCTTATCCTTCGTGTTTCCGGTTGCACTAAAATTAAAATAATTATAATATCCTTCGTATCCGGAATATGTACCCGAAATAAGAGGGCTCGTTCCCTTTTGTCCCTGCTCCTGCTTTATACGCGATGCTATATGGTATGCACTTACTCCACTGCTCTTTGCCACATCCATGAATGTGCTTGCATAATTGATTTTCTCACCATTGTTGGAATAGGTCTTTGTTCCCTCCATAAATGTGCCTTTTACTATAGACTTGACACCTTCAAGTGCCTCATTCGGACTGTATGCCAGACTCTGAAACTGAAAAATATTGGTCTCATCAAGAAAATTCCTTGGATCCATGAGATAAGCAATATAGGCACTGCTTGCTGACACCCATCCCGGTTCGTACTCAACCCACGTATTTGTTGACCAGTTATATGCTCCGGCAGCTGTGGATTTCTTGGCATTGTCTGCTGATTTGGATACCAGATTAAGTCCGTTTACACTTTCATTTTCAATCACCGTATCCCAATTCAAACCTGTATTTACAGCCTCAAATGTCCAGCTTGAATACTTATTGTGAAGAGCTGTAAGGTTTGGAATATAGCTGTCAGGAAAGCCTGCATTCTTCATAGCCGTGACAAAATCAGTGTTGTCTCCGCTATTATTGTATGTCACCTTTATGTATTTGCTGATAGTCCAGCCTGTAAATTCCTTGCCGTTTAATGTACCCTTGACATTGTACCATACCCAACCATTTACCTTGGTCTCTCCTATTATGTCAACCTGATGGTTCCAGTCGAGCGAGACAACCTTTGTAGTGCCGGATGTGCCTGCTGCATTACGGACATACACATTTTTACCTGTAATCATGCCGGTAGCATATGCTCCAGATGCGGTTGCAAGGGCAAGCTGCTCCTCATTATTCTGCTGTATGGCATCCACATTGCCGGTATCTGCCGGAGCATCCCCTGTCTGTGCATTGTCTGATGTTTCTGTGCCGGTACCTGCTGATACAAAATCAGACCTGATATAGCTGACACACTCCTCGTTATTTGCTGCCAGATTGTACTTCGCCTTGTACCACACCTTGCCGTCTGCACCTGTGGTCTGCTCAAGAATAGTAATATCCTTGCCGTTTGAAAGCTTGTGCTCCAGCTCATACTCTGTGCCCGGTCCGCTTCTCGCCGCTACCCAGTATCTCTCATCACACACAACCTTAGCCGCCTGATCCGCATATACTGCTATGCTGCTGTATGGTGCCAGGTCACATGCGGCTAATGACAATGTAACGACAGAGGCTGCCAGAAATTTATTTATCTTTATCATCAAATCCCATCTTTCTTATGTGCATTGTTTACATTAATCCATTATCCATTTAATTATAATAGAATATGGCCTTTGTATCAATGTATTCGGCAGAAATTTATTATTTTTTTATTAATAATATAAAAACTCCCTTCAACGTTCAGCTCATGCTTACGTTTCAGGGAGTTGTCTGATTCATATTCTGCTTATTTTTACTGTATTCGGTCACGTCTCTAGCTGAACAGAGATTTTATCTTATCCCATAAATCCATAAAAAAGTTACCAATCTTTTCCCAGAAGCCCGGGTCATTTATCTTATCGCCAAGCTTTGATGCCCAGTCCTGTGCCTGGTTGATGACTGAATCCCAGTCGATATTGGCATCCTTTAGCTTCATAAGAAGCGATGTCAGCTTTGCAATATCATCATCAGAAAGCTTCAGGTCGTAATCCTTTGCAGCCTCCTTTATCGCATCCTTTATCTGGCTCTCATCCTTGAGCCTTCCATCGGCAAGCTGCTTCTTTAGGTCTGCAATCATTGCCTCGATATCCTGCGAATCGCCGTCAATGCTCTTGTTGAGTTCTCCTGTTGTGACAAGCTCATCCATCGCTGCATCTGTCACCTTGTCGTCAAGCTTCTTGCCTGTCATCTCCTCGTATGCCTTTAGTGTGCCTACCAGTGCCGCCGTTCCGGAAATAGGGAAAGGTCCTGCGACTATGATTTTGGCATCAGCTATGCCTGCTGTGGCAAGTGCATTCTTGTACATACCTACCGTACAATAATTGATATTGTGTGTGGAAACACTAAGACCCGCACCCTTTTTATCCTCTGTAATGAGTACTGAGGAAAGTGACCTTGTGCCAATCTCGCTCTTGCTGATGTATGAATCGAGGTACTTGTGTTCCTCATCATTATTTACATAGACCACATCGTAATTGTCCAGATCAGTGAGCTCGATTCCCATAAATCCAAGCACTGTCGCTCTCTGCTCCGGTGTGAGGTCTGCTCCAAGACTTAAGTATGGCTTATCATTTTTGCTGATGGTCACCTTGTCGTTTGCCTCACTGCCGGCTGTCGTTGTGCTGTCTGCAGTACTGTCTGTGTTACTCTTATCAGCTGCGTCACTGCTGTCACTGCCTGATACATCGACGCTTGAAACTGTATCAGTCTGCGTAGCTGTCTCTGTTGCAAATACTGCCGGATTCATCGTAAACAGTGTCACCGCAGCAAGCACGCTACATACAATACTCTTTGCTTTTTTCTTTATTAATCTAATCATTTTTCCTCCAATCTACTGTTCTATATCATACGAAATTGTAAAGTTACTTCCGTCGAAGCTGACATCTGCCATGCTTCCGCATATCACAGGCATCATCGGCGACATATGACCTATATCCAGATCCATGATGATTGGCACATTAAACTCTCTAAGCAGTGATGAAAGCGCCTGTCTGTGGTCTATGCCAAACATTTCCTCTCCGAAGTGCGCCGGGCGTCCGATAAGAAATCCCTTTACATTTGAAAACCATCCTGCATTTTTCATCTGCCACATAGCCCTTCTCATGCCCATTACATTAAGGTCACAGGCCTCAAGGAACCATATGATGCCATCATCTCTGTAGCGCTCATTAAATTCCCTTACATGGTCAAACGATGTGCCAAGCAGATTGATAAGACAGTCCATGCAGCCTCCGAGCAGCCTGCCTCTCATGGAAAGCCTGTTTTCCTTTGCCGCCGCAGGAATAGAGCTGATGCACGACTTTTCAGTCAGGTTGTAGCCCACAAAAGGAGCATTCTCATCCTTTATCGAATCCTTCTCCCACATAGGGTAATTGGTAAACGAAAGCTTTCTGCCACAAAGCAGATCAAACGCATCTGTAAGCGACTCATGCCACACCTCCATGCCAAAGCTGCCTGCACACGGCCCGTAAATACCCGCTGTGTCAGCAATAGTGGCCTCCAAAAATGTGAAGTTCGTGTTGTCGGAATAGCCCATGTACCATTTCGGCTTTGATTGCTTCACGCGCTCAAAATCAATATAAGGTACCACCTCGCACATCAGCTCGCCACCACCGCAGGATATAAGCACATCGCTGTCAGCAGAAGCATAACTCTCATTCAGCTCCTTGGCACACTTCTTCGGTGTATTGCTGATGCCTATGCCGCTGTCACACCTGCAGTTTGGTCCTTCTATGGTCTTATAGCCCATGCTGTGAAATCTTTTGATAGCGTTGTCAAAGGCGCTCTTATACGGCTCTGTAGTACAGCCCATCGAAGGCGCCACAAAGCCAATTGTTCCTCTATCCTTTAGAAATTCAGGGTATCTCATGTCTCTATCATCCTATCGCTGTTATTTACATATCTAAGCTTCTGTCTGAAGTAAAATATGTAAGACTTTATCATTTCTGTCCAGGTCATCTTACTGTCATAATTAAATGTCGTCGTATACTGTACATTCTGTCTGTTGCACCAGTTATATATATCGTGCAGGCTTAGCGAATCAACATGCTTCATATTGTTCATAAATACCTTTACCTTTGAAAGCTCATCCTCGCTGTCAATGTACAGATGAAAGATGGTATTCGGACATTCAATTATTATCTGCTGTTCTTCTATATTTCTCATCCCCGTATCCCCTACTGAATAATGCAGCCCGTGTGATTTAAACACATCATAGTTTGTCACATCAGGATGTGAGTAATAACAAAATATCGTAACTGTTCAGTACCTTCACCATTACAAAATATTACATAACCATAGTACTACACTGGCGTCACAAAATCCAGTCATTTTTTCCTGCCAATTCTTACTATTTTATTAAGAAAGCCGGTAAATATTATACCCCCTCACCGTCAAATGCCGGTATGAAGCTGTCCTTCGCCACGTTCCCCTCCTGTATAAATGCATTCGTGATACCTATTTTAATAGCATAGTCAATAAGCCTTTCATACTCTCTCCTCGTCACTGTGCGGTTTATCTCGGGATAATCCTTTAGTGCAATCGGCGTAAACTGGCTCATCATGCTTATGTATATGCTATCCTGATATGTGTCATGCAGATATTTAAGTATAGCCTTTGCATCATTCACATGCCCCGGCAATAGAAGCTGTCGCACTATAACGCCTTTTTGTATGAGTCCTGTCGCATCGTCAATCACGACCCCTGGCTGCTGTCTGACCATCTCTGAAATTGCCTGCTTTGCGACAGACGGATAATCCTTTGCTCTTGAATACTTTGCAGAAAGTGCGCTGTCCATATATTTAAAATCGGGAAGATACACATCCACTATCCCTTCAAGCTGCTTTAATTCATCTGCATTTTCATATCCACTCGTATTGTATACAATAGGAAGCTCCATGCCGTAGCGCCTTGCATCGCTTACCGCCCACACTATATCCGGGATATACTGCCCCGGTGTGACAAGATTGATGTTATTGGCACCTTTAGCCTTAAGCTCCAAAAAAATATCCCTAAGCCTCTCTTTACTGATTATCTTTCCCGCTTTTCCGTCAGAAATCTCCCTGTTCTGGCAGAACACACAGTGTAAGCTGCAGCCCGAGAAAAATACTGCTCCGCTTCCTTTTTCCCCTGATATGCATGGTTCCTCCCAATAATGAAGCGCTGCGCGCGCCACCCTTATTTCAGCTGAAACGCCACATACACCTGTTTGTCCTGCTGCTCTGTTAATGCCACATTTTCTGGGACACAACAAGCAATTCTCGTATTTATTCATAATTTTCATTTTAACCCTTGCTAAAAATAATGTTTGATACTACAATCTATATGATTAAAGGGTCAAAAGGTATCATCGATGCATGCTTGCATGCAATTCGATGTATACCTTAGTGACCCGCACTACACCGAGAAAGTAGCAATTTGCTGCGTGGACGCAGGAAATTAGCGGATTTCGAGGTGTAGTCAGATTACGGGAATGCGTAGCATGAAGTAATCTGATTAATCATCATTTTAAAATTATACCATAACTATTCTTACAGAAGAGAATAGTTAAAATACACAATAAGGAGATTACAAT
>ERZ1031897.582-NODE-582-length-13267-cov-27.340448_pt1 | contig 13267 bp, 9 predicted proteins | sample MGYA00517881_ERZ1031897 | MGnify/ENA primary metagenome ERZ1031897 (study PRJEB33719, sample SAMN04261280) | wastewater metagenome | biome: rural village; feature: human; material: feces | host: Homo sapiens | place: El Salvador | collected 2013-01-07 ... | reverse complement strand
GATACACTTTATCACCTTCTGTCTTTATATACACAGAATATCTCTGTATTCCACCAGGTGATAGACTCACTATTCCTTCAGAATCAGAATCATGACGTTCTACATAATTACACTCACCGATGACGTGAAAGTTACATTCATTTGCATACTGTCCTTCCTTAAATTCTGCACTCTTAAGAGAAAAACTATTTAAATGAAGTTTCTTGCTTCCTCGATAATAATCAAAGAGTTCCATTTCACGTAGCAACTGGAGCAAATCTTTCTTTAATATATCTTCATCTACTTTCATATACTACTTATTATTTAATTCACTATCATTTATTATTTGTTTCAAAAGGCCAAAAACGCACCTGCTTGCCAAATTGCAAATACTAGCGAATCAGCCTCGATTTTGATTCATATTTAACCTTTTCTACTATATTGCATGTACGTCGGAATTATGATAGAACACTATTCATAGTTGAATCCATTGTATGGCATGCTTAAACTACCCTCCTCACGTGGCTCCTCGTGCTTTAAAAAAGTTTAACCACCCATACACAAAAAAGAAACGCGGAGCCAGTCTGTCACTCGTTCCACGTGTTGAGGCCTTCGCATTGCCCTATCAGTCGAAACGAGCAACGCTGAAAGCCCCACGTAAATGTATATATAATCGTCCCATAAGATACAATCCATCCATAGAAATGGATACTGCATCTTGAAAGGAATGTATATAATACACCCAAGGGGCGTTCCCGTTGCTTTGTTCTTGACTGATAGTTTGAATTTGCGAAGTTCCAACACGTCAAAACCAAAGCGTACAGTTACGCCTTTTATGTATATGTGTCTCCCTAAGCATCCCACCCACGAGGGCTTTCAGCAAGGGTTTGACGATGCAAAGATAGCAAAAGTTTTGGTTTCCGCAAACTTTTTAACCATATTTTTGTACTTTACCAATAAAAAAGCGTATCTTTGCACTCATCATACATAAAACAAGGCATAATTATGAAGCAGATGGAGCACTCATATAAAGGAGAAGAGAAGTTTCTCGTAAATGATTTGAAGACAATAGTCAGCAAAGCAAGGAGCAAAGCTTTCGCTGCCGTCAATTATTCTCTGGTAGAAAGAAACTGGAGAATAGGGAAACGTATTGTAGAAGAGGAGCAGAACGGAGAAGCAAGGGCTGAGTACGGAAAGCATATTATTGAGGTGGCATCCGCTGCACTTACAGAGGAATTTGGGAAAGGCTTCTCTGTAACTACCCTAAGGGTTTTCAGACGTTTTTACCTAAAGTTCAGCAACTTACAAATTCAACGGACAGTGTCCGTCGAATTCAATGCCTCAATTCAACAGACACCGTCTGAAGAATTGAGCAATAACCTCCAGCATGTACAAAAAGCAGGTATCCACCTACTACCTTGGTCGCATTACGAACTGCTTATTCGCATAGAAGACAAGCAGGCAAGGGATTGGTATACAAAAGAAGCTTTCGAGCAAGGTTGGAGTTACCGTACGTTGAACCGTAACATCAATACCTTGTACTATGAGCGCCTCCTTATGTCAAAAGACAAAGCACCTGTGGAGAAAGAGATGAAAGAGAAAACAAATGAATTCCAGCAAGATAAACTGGAATACATCAAATCTCCTGTCGTCATGGAGTTTTTGGGATTACCTTCCGACTCTTCTCTCAAAGAATCGAAATTGGAATCTGCCATCATAGATAATTTAGAGAAGTTCTTGATGGAAATGGGGAAAGGCTATGCCCTTGTAGCTCGCCAGCAGCATATCCGAACGGAAGAGAACGACTACTACATCGACTTGGTATTCTACAATTATCTTATCAAGAGTTTTATCCTTGTAGATTTAAAGGTCAACCGCATCACCTATCAGGATGTCGGTCAAATGGACATGTACCTACAAATGTATGACAAGATGAAGAAAGGACCAGACGACAACCCTACCATCGGTATCATCCTCTGCACCGAAACTGACTCTGATGTTGCCAGATACTCCACCCTTGCCAAGAACGACCAAATGTTTGCTGCCAAATACAAACTCTACCTGCCAAACAAGGAAGACTTGAGAAGAGAAATCGAACGACAAAAAGAACTATATCTAATGGCTCATCCTGAAGAAAACGATAAAGAGTAATTCTTCTGGATGTATCAGAATAATTAGACGGAACCATTACAAAAAGGTCAGGCGCTGCCTGACCTTTTTAAATCTCATTTTCCGTATAACTATCCATTTATCTATTAAACTATCACTTTTTCTTGCATAAAGTTTGCAATTTCCGATATTTATGCTTACCTTTGCCGTTGTTAAGAGGGAACTCGTAACACATTACAAAATATCTTATCATAAAAATAAGAAAGGAAATAGCAAATGGAACTGAAAGAGACTTTCCAAAAAGTGAAGGCAGCTAGCAAAACTTTGGGCTTGCTCAGCGACGAACAACGTAATGAAATCCTGCAGGCGGTGGCTGATGCTATCATCGCTGAGACTCCTGCGCTCCTTGCAGCGAACGCAGAAGACCTGGCGAAGATGGACAAGGCGAACCCGCTCTACGACCGATTGCAACTCACAGAGCAGCGACTCCAGGATATTGCTTCGGATATGCGACACGTCAGTACACTGCCCTCACCGCTCGGAAGAGTTCTCAAAGACAAAACACTCGAAAATGGTTTGCATCTGCAGCGAGTTGCCGTTCCATTCGGAGTTATCGGTATGATTTATGAAGCCCGTCCTAATGTGACTTACGATGTTTTCTCCCTCTGTTTCAAGAGCGGAAATGCTTGTGTACTGAAAGGAGGAAAGGGCGCAAACGCCTCAAATTCAGCGGGTGTCGAACTTATCCACAGGGTGTTGATAACTTTTGGTATTGATCCGAATGTCGTTACGCTCCTCCCTGCTACCCATGAGGCTACCGGCGAAATGCTGAATGCCGTGGGCTATATCGACCTCTGTATTCCTCGTGGCGGAAAGAAGCTTATCAACTTCGTCCGTGATACTGCCAAAGTTCCGGTTATCGAAACCGGAGCCGGCGTGGTACATTGTTACTTCGACAAGGATGGCGACCTGGAGATGGGCAAGCGCATCATCACCAATGCCAAGTGCCGAAGAGTGAGCGTATGCAATGCGCTCGACTGTCTGCTGATTCACGAAAGCAGATTAAGCGACCTCCCTGCCCTCTGTGAAGGACTCGCCGAGAAGCAAACCAAGATTCATGCTGATGCCAAGGCTTACGAAGCTTTAAAGGGTCACTATCCTGACACCTTATTATATAAGGCAGAGGAAAGCGAAGCAAAAATGAAAGAGGCAGGTTTGCTGACTGCGGATTGCAAATCCGCAGACTCATCAGAAGCTGATGCTAACATGAAGAGCATCTGGAACACCGAATGGCTCAGCATGCAGATGGGTATCAAGACCGTGGCTTCAGAAGATGAGGCGCTCGACCATATCGCTACCTACGGAAGCGGACACAGCGAGAGCATCGTTTCCAACAACGAAGCTGCCCAGAAGAAGTTCCAGGCATTGGTAGATGCAGCCTGCGTTTATGTAAACGCCCCTACCAGCTTTACCGATGGTGCACAGTTCGGATTGGGCGCAGAGATTGGCATCAGTACCCAGAAGCTTGGAGCCCGCGGACCAATGGCGCTAGAAGAGATTACCACCTACAAGTGGTTGATTACAGGAAATGGACAAACAAGGAAGTGAAGAACGAAAAGTGAAGAGTGAAGAATTCAATGGCTTTATATTAGAAATAACAAACAAAAAACGAAATAACAATGAAGACATTCTTTAATGTTGAAGACCTTGGCGACTTGAAAGCAGCGCTCGCTGAGGCACAGGAAGTAAAAGCAAACCGTTTCGGTTATCAGGAGTTGGGCAAGAACAAAACCTTGCTGATGATATTCTTCAATAACAGTCTCCGTACCCGACTGAGTACACAGAAGGCTGCGATGAACCTGGGCATGAATGTGATCGTGCTCGATGTGAATGCCGGTGCATGGAAACTGGAGACAGAGCGTGGCGTTATCATGGATGGCGACAAGAGCGAGCACCTGCTGGAGGCTATCCCTGTGATGGGTAGCTTCTGCGACCTTATCGGTGTTCGTAGCTTTGCCGGTTTGAAAGACCGAGAGTACGATTATGCCGAAACCATCGTCAACCAGTTTGTAAAGTACAGCGGCCGCCCAGTCTTCGCTATGGAGACAGCTACCGTTCACCCACTCCAGGCATTTGCCGACCTCATCACCATCGAGGAGCATAAGAAGGTGGCTCGTCCTAAGGTAGTCCTGACCTGGGCTCCTCATTGCCGTGCCTTGCCTCAGGCTGTACCAAACTCATTCGCCCAGTGGATGAACGCAGCCGATGTTGATTTCGTGGTTACTCACCCTGAGGGCTATGAACTCGACCCTAAGTTCGTAGGCAATGCCAAAGTGGAGTACGACCAGAAGAAGGCGCTGGAAGGTGCAGACTTCGTTTATGCCAAGAACTGGAGCTGTCCGGGCGTGAAAGACCCATCACAGTATGGCGAAATCCTGAGCAAGGATATGAGCTGGACCATCGACGAGGAGCACATGAGCTGGACCAATGACGGATGCTTCATGCACTGCCTGCCAGTACGCCGCGGACTGATTGTTACCGATGATGTCATCGAGAGCAAGAACAGTCTGGTGATTCCAGAGGCAGCCAACCGCGAGATTTCAGCCGAGGTTGTAATCAAGCGCATGCTCGAATCGCTTTAATATTTTACAGATAGCAGGAATACCCATCACCATAAGTAGGTATTTTCATCAAAAGTCCATCTTGTTTTTTTCTTTTCTCATGAATTATCCGTAACTTTGCAGAAAAATTGTAGAAGATATTCAGAAGAAAAGACAAAAAACAAGATGGATAAATACAACATTATTACACCAGAAGTGATGGGGACATTCAATGACCGTCTCAACTTTCTGTATCTAAAACTAGGTAATTATCTCGATATTGAGAAACAGGAGCATCGCACTTTGCAATATTGCAAGGTATTTCTCAGCGACTCCCAAAATCAGATTCAGGATTTCCAGGACTCTCTTCTCTATCAAGAGTATCTGAAAGATATCCACCTCACCATCGTAGAGCAAACACCCCTTTGCGGCAGCAAGATTTCAATTTTGGTCAAGACCACGGACGATGAGACACCACTCCTATTCCATAGTCTTCGCCTGACGGAGGAAGAAGCAAAGGGGAAGGATTCATACGAGCAGACCAGCCTTCTTTTCAACAAATATCTGCAAATCATTGCAGATACGGATATGACTATGGAACGCAACCTGGTTCGCACCTGGATATACGTCACCGATATCGATGTAAACTATCAAGGCGTAGTAGAAGCCCGCAATGACATCTTCGACAAAGAGGGATTGACAGCCGACACCCACTACATCGCCAGCACAGGTATCGGCGGTGCCACCCCGGTACGCCACGCAGCGGTAGCCATCGACTTTCTCACCGTTCCCAACATCAAGGAAGAGGACAAGAAGTATCTCCAGGCACTGGAACATCTGAATCCTACCCATGAATATGGCGTAGCCTTCGAAAGAGGAACCCGGCTTACGCTACCTACCCATACCCTCCATCCTGAAGGAAGCCAGCAGTTCAAGCAACAATGCCAGCAGACCAAGCAACAATACTTCATCTCTGGCACAGCCAGCATCGACAAGCATGGAGATGTGGTCTATGAAGGAGACATCGTGCGCCAGACCGGCAGACTGCTTGAAAACATCGGCGCCCTGCTGAAAGATGGCGATGCCACGATGAATGATATCCAATACTTCATCATCTATCTGCGCGACATCTCCGACTATCACACGGTGGATAGACTGATGCAGCAGTTTTACCCACAGATTCCCCGCATCATCGTGGAGGCAAAAGTATGCCGACCAGGCTGGTTGATAGAAATGGAATGCATTGCAGAATGCATTGCAGAGAAGCAATAGGGTCCTTAAAAAAAAGAATCAAGCTCTAAAAAGCAGAAAAATGATAAGAAAATATCACTTTTCTGCTTTTTTATTATTTACTCTTATATTTTTTTTATACCTTTGCAATAATTAAACTTATAAAAAAAATGAGTAATAACCTCAAAAACTTTTGCATATTTATACTATATATGCTGGGAGCTGTAGCATGTTTTGCATTCTTCCAATTCTGCTATCCCTATCATCTGTACTACCAAGAGCAGAACCAACTGTTCCTGGCATCATGGGATTATCTTACCACCTATCTGGAAAAACCAGGTTGGCTGGCATGTATGGCTGGTGATTTTCTCACACAGTTCTATCTCTATCCCTATATGGGGGCTATCATTCTTACACTCTGCATCCTTCTCACCGGCAACAACATCAAATGCGCTGTAAGAGATGCAGACATCAAGGGAACATGGGCACCCAATATAACTGCGTTCGCAGCAATGATGCTGTTGGTCTGCTTCTGTTTTGATTACGAATACCGTCTGAGCAGCATCCTGGCAATAGCCGGTGGAGCCAGCGTATTCCGTGTCAGCACCACCATACTTGTCAGCACCAGAAAGTTTATCAATAAGATAGAAAAGATGGACGAAAATAATCCTATATTGCATCGCAAGGGACTTCAGATCAGAATCTCAGCATTCAGCATCGTCATATCAATTTTCGTATGTCATTGGTTCTTCGGATTCGGCGTATGGATTTACGGTGCACTGGTCTTCGCAGGCTGCCTCGCCAACATCATGAAAACAGGCACCTACTATTGCATGACCGCCCTGGTGATTTCCTCCTTCCTGCTCATGCTCACCAAACGCCTTTACTTCTGTGATTTCCAAACCATCTATACATATCCAGGTATAGGAAAATTGGTAGAACCACAATTAGACCAGGAAAAGACACTCGCTGTGGATTGTGAATACTACTTTGGCAACTACAACCGGGTAATCAACATGGTTGAAAAGGATAAGAACCCGAACCAATACATGAAGTTCTACCATGACCTCATCATGGCTCAATTTCATGATCAACCTGCTTCCTTAAAGAAGTACCCCAACAATGACATCGGTACCTTTGAGACATTGAAGTCCAACCCTTCCCTGCTCACCATCCATGCACTAGACGAACTATACTGGGTTCTAAACGATATGATCTCCTGCGAACGGGCAGCCATGCTGGGAAACATATATTCCCCTAACTGCCGCAACATCCGCATGGTAAAGCGACTCGCAGAAATCAATCTGGTAAGAGGGAATTATGCCGCCACCCGCAAATATCTTCGTATTCTTCGAAAGACATTTGTATGGAAAAGATGGGCAGACAGAGTTTACCCCTCCCTGGACAAGCATGCCTCCGATGAAGAGAAAGCCCGCTTGCAGCAATATCTGGACAAGCGCAAAGACATAGAACTTGCACAAAAGAAACAATAAACTGATTCTAGCAGTTTATAAAAGATGCAACAAACTAATTCAAACAGTTTATAAAACAGAAGATATGAAATACAAGAACATACTATATAGCACTCTGTCGGGACTTCTCCTATTCGCCTCATGCGCCCAAACTCACGAGAATGCGGAGCAGGTGGACCATCTGCCCAATATGTATCCCGACTATGCCGATGTTACCATTCCCGTGAACATCGCACCGCTCAACTTCGAGATTCGAGACAAGCATCTCTCCAACATAGAGACCACACTCAGCATAGAAGGAGCTGATGAGGATGATGCAGAAAATACGCTGACGGCTACCAGCAATAGCCAAAATCTGCAGTTCGACTTAAAAGAGTGGAAATCTTTCCTGGAGAAAGCAGCTGGCAAGAACATCAAGGTGCAGATATACTCCAAGAGCAATGAAGGAAAATGGACAGCCTTCAGACCTTTTACCTGGCAAGTGGTGAGCGACAGCATCGACTCGTATCTTACCTATCAGCTCATAGAACCGACCTATGACGTATGGAGTAAGACCAAAATAAAACAACGCTGTATAGAAAACTGGGATGAAAAAATAGTCGCCGACTACACCCTGCTTAAAGATCTCAAGATGAACACGTATGCGTATGGCAACCAGGACGAGAATCTCAGCATCATCTATCTAAGAGGTGAAAATGGAGGAACCCTCCTCAACCGCAACGGTAAACTGAGAAAACTCAACCTGCAAGGCAAGGGCATGGCTTCACCTGGAATATATTACAGTTTCAATCCTTCGGGCAGATATCTCACCTATTCAACCAATACAATGGTGAGAGATTTCAATATCAATACCGATAAGCGACTGGAAGTATATGATACGGCAAGCGACATATACGTGGCCGACCTCGACAACAACCGCATCATCTCATCACCAACGGCAAGCGACAGTAGCCGTCTGGAGACTTTTCCCACCTTTTCGCCCAACGGCAAATACATCTACTACTGTGCAGCCAACAAGAAAGATCTGTACGACAAGAAGGATTTGTACGACAAGAAGGATTTGTCCGGCAAGAATCTGAAAAATCTGAAATATGCCTTGGTGCGCATTCCATTCAATGAGGAAAATGGCACATTTGGAAAAAGAATAGACACCCTCTACTCATCCCGTTCCGTATGTCATCCTAAGATTAGTCCTGACGGCAGATTCTGTCTCTTCACGGTCCTGGATTACGGTACCTTCCCAGCCTGGCACACAGAGTCAGACCTCTATATGCTGGATTTACTGACAGGCAAGACCGACAGCCTCAACATCGTGAACAGCAAGAAGAGCGACACCTATCACTGCTGGTCACATACTGGTAAATGGTTTGTCTTCATCAGCAAACGGGATGATGGCATCTACGGCAAACCTTACTTCTGCTATATCGACCAGCAAGGCAAGGCCCACAAGCCATTTGTTCTCCCACAAAGGGAGCCGACCTTTTACGACGACTGCCTGAAGAGTTTCAACATCCCGGAATTGAGCCGAGGTCCTGTACCTTTCAATACCATTGGCATCGAACAGGCACTGAAACAGGAAGCAGAACAATTCAGATAAACCAAAAAAGTCCGGGCTTATGAAGGCTCGGACTTTTTTGGTTTATCCATACTTTATTTATTTACAGCCAAATAATTGCGTGCCGGATTGGCATACATTGTCAAGAATCGCTCCTTCAAATATGCTTCATCCTTACCAGGAAGGTCAATTTTTGCAAGCTGACTCTCCATATATCTTTCAAAATTAGCTTTTTCTTCTGCAGTATATTCTGCCTGATGCGCATCAGAACCCTCCAGAAGATCCAGGGCTACATAGTTGCCCGGATAGAGGCGGTAGTTCTTGAATATCTGCTCATCTATATAGGCTGCCACCTTATTATACAGTTCCTGCTTAGGTGTATCAGGATCCAGAGAATCGAGATACTCATCAAGACATGGAGCTGCATGATAATGCACATGACCCTTATAGCCGAAGATACCGGTCTGCATGCTTACCAAATCATCCATAGGTCCCTTCTTCCAGTCTGCGTTATCGCGCTTCTGCTGGAACTCCTTTGCCTTCAGGAAATCGCATGGGTCATACTCATAACTGATAGACAGAGGTACAAGATGCTGCTGCTTCAAGCGCTCGATGATACTGCCTTCTCCACCCATCGACATCATCTGCAGAATACTCTTCTGGGTGCGGTCGTTGCTATCCTTGGCTCTACCCTCTCGCTGGGCAATCCAGATATTCTCGTTCTTCTCCTTGATGGCGAAATGCATGTAATCGGAAAGACGCTTGCTCGACACGAGCATCTGGCGCATACTCAAGGCACGCTCCACGATAAACGCCTTGTTGACACGTACCAGGTCCTTGACCCAAGGAAGTGACAGAAGGTTGTCACCGATGGCAATCTCGCAGGTGGTCTTGAAGCCATTGTCGATAAGCATCACGTCGAGGATGGCTGAATCAAAAACGATGTCGCGGTGATTGCTGATGAATGTATAGTTGCGGGTATTATCGATGGCTGTGCAATCCATCTCACAACCCGTTGCTGCCTTCTTCAGGATGCCATGGACAAAATCGTAGGCTAAAGCCAACTGAAAGTCGAGGTTGGTCTTGCAAGCCTTCAACTTCTGGGCAATCATCTCGAAAGGAACTTGTGGATAAAGATAAGCAAGTACTTGCTTAAACTGATCGTTTGAAAGCAAACGGTCGAACACCTCAGGAAGGTCTTCTGGCTCCCAAGGTCGAATGGTATCAAATTCTTGAGGGATCTTCATAATATATACCTTTTAATATATATGGCTCTGCGAGAAAGTCGCAGAACCATATATGTGATTTATAAATTCTAGAACTGATTCTCCACGATGTCGCTGAGCACGTCCTTGATGTCAAGACCTGCAGCACGCACCTGCTGTGGAATGAAGCTAGTAACGGTCATACCCGGAGTGGTATTAATCTCCAGCATATTCACCTTATCCTTACCGTCCTTATCCTTAGAGATGATGTAGTCGATGCGGATGATACCGTTGGCATGGAGAATGTCGTAGATGCGGGATGTGGTCTTTGCTACCTCTTCTGCTGTCTCTGGAGAGAGACGGGCTGGAGTGATTTCCTGCACCTGACCATTATACTTGGCATCATAGTCGAAGAACTCGTTGCTGGTTACTACCTCGGTAGCTGGCAACACTACGGTCTTCTCGGCTGTCTTGTAGATACCCTGAGAAATCTCGGTACCATCAAGGAAGCCTTCTATCATCACCTCGTTGCTCTCCATGAAAGCCACACGGAGGGCTGGAGCCAACTGGTCGGCATTCTTCACCTTGCTCACACCGAAGCTGCTGCCGTCGGCTGCTGGCTTCACGAAACAAGGCATACCGATGCGCTCGGCAATGGCATCCTCATCATACTCCTCACCACGGCGAAGCAAGATACTGTCAGCCACGTTGATTCCGAAGCCACGGAGATAGTTGTTGAGCACATACTTATCAAAGGTCAGTGCCTCTACCAGCACGCCGCTGGTAGAATATGGCAGATGGATGAGGTCGAAGTAGCCCTGCATCACGCCGTTTTCACCAGGCTGTCCGTGGATGGTGATATAAGCATAATCAAAGTAAACATGCTTGCCGTCTTTTACAAACGAGAAGTCGTTCTTGTCAATCTCAATAGTCTCACCATTATCCAAGGCCACGTGCCAATCAGTGCCCTTCACGTCGACGAGATAGATATCATAACGCTCCTTGTCGAAGAAAGAATACAAACCCTGACCTGAGCGCAATGATACGTCGTGCTCAGAAGAATCACCACCACATACGATGGCTATCGTTCTCTTGCTATTTTCCATAATCACTAAATATTTTTGAATGTATCTTGTGTGGTGCCTGCAATAAAGCCGCGCCACTTTTCTATTAACTTACTGAAATCTTCAGGCCACTCGCTGTCGAAGTCCATCTGCTCCTTGGTTGTTGGATGAACAAAGCCGAGTGTCTTGGCATGAAGTGCCTGACGTGGACAGAGCTTGAAGCAGTTCTGGATAAACGCCTTGTAACTGCTGCTTCGCTGACCTCTCAGGATTTCGGCTCCACCATAGGTCTCGTCCATGAAGAGCGGATGACCTATCTGCTTCATGTGGGCACGAATCTGATGGGTACGGCCTGTTTCCAGGATGCACTGCACCAAAGTGGTGTAACCGAATCGCTCCAACACCTTATAATGGGTCACCGCACTCTTGCCGATGCCGCTATCCGGGTCGAACACCTTCATGCGGAGACGATTCTTAGGGTCACGACCGATATTGCCCTCGATGCGTCCCTCGTCTTCCACGATGTTTCCCCAAACCAGGGCATTGTAGCTGCGATGGGTAGTCTTGTTGAAGAACTGCTTTCCCAAAGCCGTCTTTGCCGTTGGAGTCTTGGCTACCACGAGCAAGCCGCTGGTATCCTTGTCTATGCGATGAACCAAGCCCACCTCCGGGTCGTTGGCATCAAACTCAGGCATATCTCTCAGATGCCACGCCACAGCCTGAATCAAGGTACCATGGAAGTTTCCGGCACCCGGATGCACCACCATGCCTGCCTCCTTGTTGATGACCATGAGCTGGTCGTCTTCATACACCACATTGATGTCGATTTCCTCAGGCTTGATACTAGTCTCATGACGAGGACGGTCGAGCATCAGGGTAACCAGGTCGTTAGGGCGAACCTTGTAGTTACTCTTCACTGGTTTGCCGTTCACGTGGATAAATCCGGCATCGGCAGCCTGCTGAATGCGGTTGCGGCTCTGATAAGCCATCTTGTCCGCCAGATACTTGTCTATACGAACCGGATCCTGGTTGGCATCTACCTGCACTTTCCAATGCTCATAGAGGTCGTCGCCTCCTTTGCCTTCCTGTGCAACTCCGCCTTCCTCCATCTGGAGTTCGTCATCAAGTTCCTCCATATCTCCTGCATCATCAAACCCGAAGTCATCCTCCACAGGAGCATATACCTTATTACTATAATATATATAATTCAGAATTTCCACTCTTAACTATCAATTATTAATTATCAATTATTCATTAGCTCACTCCACCACTTCGTTCGGCTGGTGTTCATGCGAAGGAGCAGGTTCAGTAGGTTCCGTACCAGGAACCACCTCGAAGTTGTCCACATCTCCCGTGGTTCCATCACCCTCGCCTTCCATCACGTCATCTTCGCCGTGATATACCGGATCAATCTCGTCGATGGAGTCGGAAGCGTCACGCTGTCCGTTACCCACCTGTATGATGAGCATGTCGTCGATGGAAACCTTGTCGCCAGCTACCACATGCCTACCCTTTACCAGGATGCCATACACCCAGTCTTCTTCACCAGGAATGTATTGCGGAGGACCCAGTTTGAATCCCATAGCCGTGAGCTTAGCCATCGCCTCTCTCAAGGAACTGTTGTCGATGACATCCGGAATGGTGATACGAGGCGAATGGTCGGAATTGATGGTGACATAGATGATATGTCCCGATTTCACCAGTTCTCCGAAAGCCGGACTTTGCTCCAGGATGCAGTCGGCAGGCAGGGAGCGCACATATCCGGTATCCGTAACCACGATTTCCAGCCCCGCATCATCTAGGATGTGGGTGGCATCATCAATATTCTTGTATCTGATGTCAGGCACACGGATGGCCTCACCATGATGGGTATAGATATCGATGCCAAACTTGACACCAACACAGAGCAACACGAGCACCAGAACCATGGCACCGAGATTTCCCCAAAGATACTTACTCTTAAACTTATTTATAAACTCAGATGAAGTCATACTTTAATTTTTGGTGCAAAGATAGGAATAATCGAAGACAATACAAAATAAAACGCCAAGTT
>ERZ1031897.581-NODE-581-length-13297-cov-3.985425_pt1 | contig 13297 bp, 10 predicted proteins | sample MGYA00517881_ERZ1031897 | MGnify/ENA primary metagenome ERZ1031897 (study PRJEB33719, sample SAMN04261280) | wastewater metagenome | biome: rural village; feature: human; material: feces | host: Homo sapiens | place: El Salvador | collected 2013-01-07 ... | reverse complement strand
ATGTGAGGATGAGAAAGAGGTGGTAGATTTGTGTAAAGCATGGGAAGAGCATCGGGAAACAGGATTGCGTGAAGGTCGGGAAACAGGCCGGCGTGAAGAGCGCATATCATCCATTCGAAACATGGTCGAACTTGGCGTGCCAAAAGAAAAAATTCTTATCAAATATACATTAGCAGAATATGAAGATGCAATGAAACAATCGTAAATCAGGAAAAAAGATCTGGTGAAAACTCCGGATCTTTTTATATGGATCTTCCCCTTTAGCTTCCGGGATAACCTGCCGATACATGTTATAGCGTAAAATGTAATGGTACGGAGGCAATACATGCAGGTTGAGCAGAAAAATATATGGGAAGATGTAACGCGGAATGCAAAACGTGATAACAGTAACAGGGCAATTGCGGCTTATCAGGCAAATATGCCGGATGCCGGAGCGGTTGCAGCTTTTGGCGGACAGGAAGCCTATGTGCAGCAGAAAACTGCGGTGTCCGAGGCTGGAAATATCGATATGGCAACGTATTCCAACCCGGCAAAGCAGGGGCAGGAAGAAAAGACAGTAGCGGAAAAAATTGCAGGGCAGGAGATTTCTTCGGGACAGGCGCGCAGCAACGAAATCGCTGTAGTGGCAAATACCACTTCCACAGAAGATTTAAAGAAGATGGAAGAGGACGGATTTTCCATTTCCGATGCAGACAGCCATACCATTATTACCGTGACAGACAAGATTAAAGCAGCTCTGGCAAAAGCCGGAGTGGATGTGTCTTCCATGGGTGGAACACTCACAAAGGAACAGTTAGAGGAGATCACCGGAAGTCCGGTTGTGACGCAGCGGATCATGGACTCTCTTGCGGCAAACGACCTGCCGGCGACGGAGGAAAATGTGCAGGACAGTGCGGAGGCACTGGCACAGGCTGCCTCGATTCCGGAGATCACGAAACAGGCGATGAGTTATCTTCTGAAAAATGATATGGAGCCGACCATCCGCAATCTGTATCTGTCCAATTACAGCAGCAGCGCAGAAAATATTGTGGAGCCGGAGCAGAGCGGAATTGATTTTGGGTCCCTGATGCCGCAGATTCGTGAGATTATTGCAGAAGCAGGTCTTTCCGATGACGAACATGCGGTGGACAACAGCAAGTGGCTGGTGGCAAACCAGATTCCCCTTACACCGGAAAATCTGCAGTATCTGACAGATCTGCAGGGATTATCGGACGATCTGCAGACCGATCATATAGACTGGGACCAGATCGTGGATTCCATGGCGAAGGCAATTGCGGCAGGAAAACGTCCGGCAGATGCTTCCATGATTACTGCACGCAGACAGATGGAGGAAGCACGTCTGGTAATGACCAGTGAGGTATCCGTGGCGATGGAAAAAGCAGGCGTAGAGATGGATCTGACACCGCTGGCAGATCTGGTCGAGGATTTAAAATCCCAGGAGAGAGAATACTATAAAGACCTGCTTGCCGGTGCCGGAGTTGAGCCAAGTGAAAAAAATGTGGATCTTATGGCAGAAACCATGGATGTGTTTGCCGAACTGAAACAGCAGCCGGCATATGTAATCGGGCAGGTGGATGCGGATGATTCCGTTCAGGAGATTCATGATGCCGGAGCGCAGATACAGCGCGCATTTGCACAGGCAAATGAAAGTTATGAAACACTGATGACTGCTCCGCGCAGTGACATGGGGGATTCCATAACAAAAGCATTTTCCAATGTGGACGATATTTTACAGGATCTGCAGCTGGATACAAGTGAAACAAACCGCCGTGCAGTGCGGATACTGGCATATAACAATACCGAAATTACACCGGAAAATATTATGGAAGTAAAAGCACTGGATGAGCAGATGCAGCGTGCGTTTTCTAATATGAAACCGGCAGTAACGCTGGAAATGATCCGCCGTGGGGAAAATCCACTGGATATGACTATGGAGCAGCTGAATCAGGCGGCACAGGAGATTCAGCAGGAGAATGGAACACAGGAGCAGGAACGGTTCAGCAAATATCTGTGGAAACTGGAGCAGAATCATGAGATTTCTGAGGAAGAGCGCAGCAGTTATATCGGCATTTACCGTCTGATCGCACAGGTGGAAAAAGGAGATGGGGCAGCACTTGGATTTCTGATGAATCAGGGATCGGACGTGACGATGCGAAACCTTTTGCATGCTGTGCGTTCAGAAAAAAAGAGTGGTCTGGATTATCAGGTGGACGATGATTTTGATGGAGTTGACAGCACAGCAGAAGGTCCGAAAATTGACGAGCAGATCTCGGCTGCGTTCCAGCAGAATTGTCTGCGCGATGTGATGGAACATATTTCACCGGAAAAACTTTCCCGTCTGGGAGAAGAAAAGTGGCAGAATATGTCTCCGGAACAACTGGCAGAGGCACTCCGGCAGATGGATGAATCCGTTGGGGAACAGGAAACGGAAAAAAGCTATCGGCAGGAACAGCTTGCGCAGTATCAGCAGCTTGCAGAAACACCGGAAGACGTATATACCTATCTGGAGCGGTATGATATTCCAAACAGTATGGTAAATGTCATGGCAGCATCGGAAATGCTGCGCAAACCAAACCGGATGATGGAGCGGTTGTTTCAGCAAGATCATGTTTCCAAAGATTCCATGACAGAGATTGCAGAGATGAAAGAGCAGGTACTTGAACAGTTTTCAAAAGCCCTTGAGAATCCTTCGGATCTTGCAGATGCCATGGAGACGCTTGCGGATGTGGCAGAGCATGTGATGGATACGATGATCGTAGAAGATCCGGATGTCCGCACGATTGATATCCGGGAAATGCGCCAGATGACCGCACAGTTTCAGATTGGTGCAAAACAATCGCAGGAAGAATGTTATGTGATTCCGATGCAGACAGGAGATTCTGTCACCGGGGTTTCTTTAAAAATCGTAAGAGGAAAAAAGAAAAAGGGTCTTGTGGATATTTTTCTGGATGGAGAAAAGGCAGGAAAGATTACGGCATCTTTTCAGGTAAAATCAGACCGTATTTCTGGAACAATTGTGACAGGCAGCGAAGAGACCGCAAAGCAGATCGAAGAGCATCTGCAGGAGATGCAGGATGCCATGCAGGAACCGGCAGATATCCATGTTGCATATACACCGGATCTTTCTTTGTCACAGTTTGAAATGTCCGGAATTCGACGGGAAAGTGAAATGAAAGAGCAGGGAGAACTGGAGGAAGACCGTTCCAATCAGGTACAGACAACGCGGTTGTATCATACAGCGGAAGTTTTTATTAATTCCATAAAATCCCTTTTGACAAAAACAAAAGATCTGTAGTAGGATAGTGCGGAAACCAGATTACAGGTGGTTTCACGATAAGGATGAAAATATACAGGATCTGGAAGGAGAATTGCGGATGAAAAAGAAAATTGTGGCAATGATACTGGTGCTTGCCTGTGTGACAGGAATATATGCACCGGAAAATGCATGGGAAGCACCGGTGACGGTAGAAGCATCCACGCAGAAAGGAAAGAAAACCCCTTCCATACAAAAAGTATACAATGCTGTAAAGAAAGCGTATGGGGATGATTATATCCCAAGTGAAAAAGTATCAAAGAAAGAATTGAAGGAACGCTACGGAATTTCTTCCAAATGGTACAGTGCTGCAATTGCGGAGGTGCCGATGATCAGCGCAAATGCAGACACACTGGTTATTGTAAAAGCAAAGAATGCAGCTTCCAAAAAGAAAATCCGGTCGGCATTAAAAAAATACAGGGAGGAACTGATACAGGATACCTGTCAGTACCCGATGAACCAGTTAAAGATTCAGGCTTCCAAAGTTTATGTAAAAGGAAACTATGTATGCTTTATCATGCTTGGAACAATCAGCAACAAGCAGGAGGAACAGTCCCAGGACAAAGTGATTGCTGCATATAAAAAGCAGAATGAAAAGGCCGTAAAAGCCATCAATAAACTGTACAAATAGAGAAAATTATGATACGGATATTCAAACGGCTGCCGGGTGTGATTTTTATGGTGCTTCTCCTCGGTCTGGCAGGAAAAGAAGCACTGTCGCATCAGAGAACCTATTCTCCGGTTGAAAAAAGAGAACTTCAGACACGCCCGGAAATAAGTATAACGAAAGTTCTGGATGGAAGATTCCAGAAAAAATATGAATCGTATCTGCGGGATCAGTTTCCCGGAAGGGATCATTGGGTTTCGTTCCAGACAGACATGGAATTGTTTATGGGCAAAAATGAAATTCATAATGTTTACATCGGAAAGAACCATTACCTTTTGGAACACTATACAGAAAAAGAGTTTGATCCGCAGCAGATTTCCAAAAATCTGCAGGCTCTGGAGAAGTTTGTCGGAAAAGCAAAACAGAACGCGGATGTCCATGTGATGATGGTGCCGACAAAGTCGTGGATACTCCGGGAAAAACTTCCGGCATTTGCCCCTCATTATAAGGAGCAGAGGTTTTATGATGCATTGCAGCAGAAATTAGAAAAAGAGGATGTACTGATTTCCGTGGAGCCCGTACTGGATGCACATAAAGAGGAAGAAATCTATTACCGGACAGACCATCACTGGACGACGCTGGGAGCATGGTATGCTTATGAACAATACACAAAGGCGGTTGGTGGAGATCTTCAGAGGGCACAGGGGAAAAAGAAGTTCCGTTGCATCAGTAAAGATTTCTATGGAACAACCTATGCAAAAATAAATTATGCCAGACAGGCAGACAAAATTGAGATTTATGAGCCGGCGGATAAACTGCGTATTGTTTATAATATGGGAGAAAAAAAGACAAAGACACTGTACGATTTTTCTTTTCTGAAAACAACAGATCAGTACAGCGTTTTTACCGGTGGGAATCAGGCAGTGCTTGAGATTACCGGGGGAATAAAGAACGGAAAAACGCTGCTTTTGATCAAGGATTCTTTTGCGAACAGTATCCTTCCTTTTCTGGCAGAAGATTATGAAAAACTTGTCGTTGTGGATCTTCGCCAGCTGAATGTAAGCGGAGACCGGCTTTTGGAAATGTTTTCACCTACCGATATACTGATTCTTTACAACAGTGCACAGTTTGCACAGGATAAAGAGTTTGAGATCAAGTGTAACTAGTATATCGTTTCGTAAAGAAACGGATTAGGTGGCAGTATCCGGTACGTCTTTTCCGCTTTCCAGATAGGTTATGGCACCGAGGTAAACGGCCCGCGCCAGTTTTTCCTGATAGGCATCTGTGACCAGCAGAGCTGCTTCCGTTTCATTGCTCAGAAACCCACATTCGACAATTATGATCGGTGTGGGTGTTTTTTTTAATATGTAGTAGTCGTTGTTGGATTTACAAACCCTTGGCTTTGGAGGATTAAGGCTGTTGTTTAGGGTATCCTGCATGACTGAGGCAATTGCAGAACTTTCCGCAGACTGTTCGAAGTAAAACACCTGTGGACCGGAGACTGAGGCATCCGGAAAACTGTTCTGATGGATGCTGATGGTCATAACCGGATTGGTATCTGTGATCAGTTTTACGCGGTTTCGCAGATCTTCTACTTTTACACTGCGCGAGTTTTCATCTGCAGGAACGGTATCATCACTTCGCGTGAGTACAACCTTATATCCTTTGTTTTCAAACAGGGTTTTGAGTTTTAGCACAATAGACAGGTTGATGTCTTTTTCCAGAGCATCGTTACAGCCAACTTTTCCAGGGTCGCTTCCTCCATGTCCGGCATCAAGAACGATACAGGTTTTGGAGGAAGCCGCATGTCTGGAAGATGTCAGTGCAGCTGATGCACGCGCAAGTAAGAAAGCACTTATAAACAGACAGGCAACCATAAGAATTTCAAATTTCTTTTTCATAGAACCTGCTTTATGGAATTATTTATTCCTATATATATGCAGGTAAGTCAGTGGATATACCTGGTAACGGTATCCCAGATATCACTCGTTTCAAATCCGAGTTTCCAGAAGGATGCACCGGCAAGCTTCTTTTCTTCAACCAGTTTCAACCGGCATTCTGCGGAGGCGGAGTCTTCCAGCCATACCTTATAGGTGGTGTCATTATCTGTAAATTCCGAATAGTTCTGTCCACAGTCATCCTGCCATGCTTTGGTTGCACCATGTGTGGCGAGAAAATCGTTTGCAGCTTTCATGCCATAAATTTTTGAGGGAATTTTGGCACCGGCTGCTGTGTCATCGGAACTGCTCTCAGATGGGATTTCCCATACACGCGTATAAAATGGCATTCCAAGAATTACCTGATCGGCAGGAACCTCTTTTAAAGTATCGCTTACACCCTGGGTTACCCAGCTTAAAGAGGCAACAGACCCGGCTTCGGAGCTTCCGGCATAATGCTCATCGTACCCCATAATTACAACATAATCTGCAAAATTTGCCTGTTCTTTTCGGTTATAAAAGGAAGTATGTGACATCGGAACGTAATTGTCTACAGAAAGAACAACCCCATTGTTTTTGCACTTGATGGAAAGCTCCCGGATGAATTCAATAAATGTATCCCCGACTTTCTCCCCGTTCATACTTTCAAAGTCTACGTTGATTCCATCCAGATTGTATTGAATCGCCATGGAAACAATCTGGTTTACCAGATTCTGTCTCTTAGAGGTATGGGTCAGGACTTCTGTTGTATCGACATTTTTATTTTCCAGATTGCTGACAAGCGCCCAGACAATCCCCTGGTTATGACAGTAATTTACATAATTCAGGCTTGCCAGGTTGGCAATGTTTCCATTGTTGTCATTCAGATAAAACCAGGTAGGAGAGAGTACATTGATTCCTCTGGTATTGGCAAGGACAGAGGAAACCGCGTTATTTGCAGACTGGTTTGTGACCTGATGCCAGGCCATACAGATATTGTAATCTTTCTTTATATGTGCAAAAGTATCCGGAGTGAAATCGCTTTTTCTTGTTTTTTCTTTGACGGAGGAAAGCATACGTTTCTGCATGTATCCGATAATACCGTCGTCTGTCATTACTTTGTCCCAGTTGTCGCCCTGTTCGATCACGGTGACTTCCTCTTTGGAAGAAACTTTTTTCAGAATCGGGCTTTTGATGCCTCCTCTTAAGCGCAGGGAGGCATTTTTTTTGGCAGTGGCAGTCTGGTATTTTCCCCACTGGCTGGTAATAATGATCCGGTGGGGATCTTTTACATGTTTGTATTTAAAATCGGAATATTCCTTTACAAAATCCAGATCAATATATGCAGTATCAGAGTTTATGGTAACAATTTTACGACCGTAATCTGCGGAAGATTTTGTAACCATATAACTGGTCTGCTCTGCCTGTGCCGAGATCAGATTTTGTGTTGTTGCATAGAGAAGAATATTCTCGTTATTGTCCCAGTAAAAACGTGAATTTAAATTGTCATGGACAAAATCATAATCAATATAAATATGACCGTCAATGACCCTGGCTTTGGAAGAGGTTACTTCATTATTTAAAACAATGGCAACCTCATCGGAATTTGTCAGATGATAATAAGTGGTTAAATCTTCGTGTTCCTTACTCGGTGTGTATTTGCGGATCAGGGCGAAGACTACGATCGCTGCAGCAATGACAAGTGCCAGTGCAAGCACAGCGAAAATGGAATGAGATTTTTTCTTCATGAGCCGTCCTTCCTTTGTCTGTTGGCAAATTATATATTTATTCCGATTATAGCATTGTGCCTGTACAGATTCAAATGGAATCAGATAAAATTAAGAAATAGAAGTTGTTTGAATTTTTTCGGAAGGGCAGTTGTGTCTGTGGATCTGCCCTCCCATTTGTCTTTTTTCAGTTTATTTTGTGCGTGACGGAGTTGCATTGAGACTCATTTCACACCCATAATAATAGCCCATTTGTTATTTTATTTTTTTTAATGGATCGTTTTAAAAAGTAACGATCAGACTTTCATATACTTCTGGTCTGAATTCAATGACCAGCTGATTGTCAGTAGATAAATTTAATGTGATAACTGTTTTCCTTTCCATATTTGTTCAAAGAATCCAAAATCATGAGAGGACACTTGAAACGGGTTTTCGAGAAAGGGAACCGGAATCACACGGATTCCATAGGACGTTTCGACTCTTTTTCGGTCTTTTTTGAGGTTTCCCATACTCATAAAACGGACATTTGTTTTATAATCCTTTCCTAAATTTGTTTTTTTCAGTTCCTCAATAAATTGTAAGAGCTGCCGATCCTTCCAAATACTCACATTTGTCAGTACAATACAGTAATCACAGCGGACAAATTCCGGAAATGAGTATGGAGTCAGAACCCCGAAATCCAGAATTTTATACTTGTGTTGCAGATGTAACTGTTCCCGCAGCTGCCGGAGTGTAATCTCCGGATAGTAGCTGACACCATTGCAGAGAAAAGGAATGGTTGGGTCCTTTTTCGAAGAAAGCGCAGCGATTTCATGACTGGAATTGACTTCCAGGTATGCGGTGCGGGCCAGAAATCTGCTGTGTAAAAAGTTGCAAAGCGAAATACTAAAGTGTGTTACACCGGAATTTACTGTTGTACCGCAGACTCCTATGGTTGCAGGAGCCGGAATAAATGGTTTATGAAACGTAAAAATAGGCGATTCCGTCCTTTCTCAGGTTGTTGCAGCCAGTGAACAAAATCCAGCTTTTCTTTGTCTGCACGAAAGATGTCCGTATTAAACGGATAAGAATAGACGGGCTGTGAAAATGTTCTGGCAAAATAAATGGCAGAATTGTGGTCGCACAGATTCGCAACAACATGCAGGCGGTTACCAAAATTTTGTAAAAGAAAGTCTTTGGACTTTGCATCGTCCCGATGCCACAATGCTCCTCCACACACATAGATAATATGATCCGCCGTTGCAAGGCAGGAGGAAGAAAAATCACATCCGTAATCATTTACCATGATTTGTGCGACAGGCTCCGGGATTTCGATGCCACTGTCATATTTTGGAAATCCTGTAAAATTGCGATAAAAGAAACAACCGTTTTTTTCCCACACATGTTTCAGCTGGGCAACCGTCTTGCGCAGATCGTTTGACCAGTTTTTTTCCTGATAAACCGCCGAAATGCCAAGGTAGTTAAGTGTTGTCACCAGTGCGATTGCTATGTGTGTTGCACCACAGCCGCTGTGACTTCCAACGACTGCAATTGTCTGCCTGAGATGCGTTCTTCCCGTAGTTTCAATTACTTCTTTTAATGCAGAGTACAGAGCCTGCGGTGATTCATAGCGCAGGTCGGGATCTGCTGAAATTGCTTTTTGAATTTTGGGATAAAGAGATCGGTTGGTGGCTGCATCCAGATATGGCATCATGTATTCCATGATTTTTCCGATACTGTAGATATCGGATCTCAGGGTTACCGGTTTTCCTGAGATAAGTTCCGGAGCAGAAAAATCCACGTTTCCGAAATGGTTGAAGTCTTTTCCAGAAATGGCAGCAAAAGATGCGACACTAAAGTCAATCAATTTAAGCTGTGTTCCACATACTATAATATGTTCCGGCTTAAGATCCTGATAAAGAATCGGAGAAGGCCGTAATGTATGCAGATATGCAAAAATGTCACAAAGCTGCTCACAAAAATATAAAAACTGGTTCTGGGATATTGACTGTTGATGAAGCAAAAATTCTTCTAAAGAGTCACCCTGAATATATTCTTCCACAAGATAGTAGAATGATTCATCTTCTTCAAAATCATAAATTGTGGGAATTCCGGGATGCTGAACAGACTTTAGAATCTGTGCTTCGGATATTGCGAAGAGCGGTTGTGCCGAAGTATTTTTGGGGAATCGCTTCATTGCACGGTACTGCTCTAAAGATTGCTGTCTGACAAGAAAGACACTTCCGCATTCTCCCTGGCCAAGGGGACGAATCAGCTCGTATCGGTCAGACAATATTAAATTTTTGTTATTCATACGCTCCTTTGGGTCAGAGACGCATCTCATGCATAAACTTATAACACACTTTATTTTGCAATGCAAGTATTTTTTTTATAATTTTTTAATCCGTGGTAACTTTACAACGGGAGGGCATTTGATTATAATAAGTGTACCATTTACGGAAAGCGATTTCCAGAGAAGGATGTGATAGAGATGAAAATTGAAAAAGTAAATGAAAATCAGATTCGATGCACATTAACAAAACAGGATCTTGCAGATCGTCAGATTAATCTGCGGGAACTGGCATATGGTTCTGAGAAAGCAAAAGGACTTTTCCATGATATGATACAGCAGGCAAATTATGAGTTTGGATTTGATGTGAGTGACAATCCACTTATGGTAGAGGCAATTCCATTGTCTTCCGAATCCCTGGTTTTGCTGATTACAAAGGTTGAATACCCGGAAGAACTCGATACCCGTTTTTCCCAGTTTACGGAAGCCGGAGATGAGGAACTGTTTTCAAATACGGGAGCAGTCGGAAATGTGGAACGCAAAGGCGCAGATGATATTTTGGAACTTTTCCAGAAAATACGTGAAGCAAAAGCCTCTTCGGAGAGTGAAAATGCACAGCAGACAGAGGCACCGGAAGAAGTACCGGAAGTACCGGCAGATCTGACGAAAATGTTTGAATTTACGACGATAGATCAGGTGGAGCGTCTCGCACATGTACTTGTAAATTATTACAATGGACGAAATGACTTGTTTAAGAACGAGAAGAAAAACCGGTTTTATCTGGTGATCCACAAAGATGACCACACACCGGAAGAGTTTAATAAAGTCTGCAATATTATTTGCGAATATGCACAGCAGAAAAACTATAATCCTGCAGTCGGAGCATATTTCGCGGAGCATGGAAATAAAATTACGGGACCGCAGGCACTGCAGGTGTTTGCATCTCTTTAGAAAATTTAAATCAAAAAGGAGTGCTGAAATTCAGCACTCCTTTTTGATACGTGAAATCTATGCGGTTGCATCATGCTCGATGAAATCGTTGATATCATTTACCAGATCATCCGGGTCGATTCCATGAACCATAGCTGCCTCAGCAATAGTCTCCATCTGGGATGATGGGCAGCCAAGACAATGCATACCAATGTTTAAAAGCATAGGTGCTACGTTCTCATCAATCTGAAGAAGTTCTCCGATCATAGTATCCTTGGTTACTTTAGCCATGGGATAAATCCTCCTTTGCAAATATCGTTTAATGTTGCTATTATAATACGATTTCCCGTTAATTGCAAATTATACTTTTTTTTATTAAAGAATTGGCATTTTCGGACGATATATATGTCAGATGAAATGACAGGGAGTGTCAAATCAGAGGGCAGGGATGCTCAAACGTAGCGTATACGGGAAGGAATAAATATGAAAATTAATCGCAATATGTCTGCTGTTGTAGCCAATCGGCAGCTGCTTCGGACAGAAAATAAACTGAGTATTTCCATGGGTCGTCTTTCCAGTGGATATAAGATCAACAAGGCAGGGGATAATCCGGCGGGAATGGCAATCTCCAGCAAGATGAAAGCACAGATTGATGGTCTGGATCAGGCAGAAGCGAATTCTGATGATGGACAGTCCGTACTCAGAATTGCAGACGGGGCATTAAACGAAGTCAGCAATATGCTGCAGCGTATCCGTGAACTGAGTGTTCAGGCGGCAAATGGAACAAACTCTTATTCGGACCGTCAGAGTATTCAGGACGAGATTGATCAGCTGACACAGGAAGTTGACCGGATTTCCACAGATACAGAGTACAACAAGAAGACGTTGCTTGATGGTTCGACTAATACACGTGTATATGTGAGTGGAACACAAACAGCAGATGGAACAAAATTTGCACGGAGCGCAACAAGAATTGACTTTTCCGAGGAAGTTCTTCCGGGCGATTATACGGTGGAAGTGAAGACTCCGGCAAAGCAGGCAGAGTATCAGCTGGATCTGTCCGGTCTGATCAATGATCCGGATTTCGAAGGAGGCACAATTTCTGTCAACGGAGTGGGGATCGAGTATAAAAAGGGAATGAGTGCCGATGACGTATATAACCAGATGATATCTGTGGCAGATGAGATCGGGTGCAAGTTTGAAAAAGATCCAAATACGGCAGGGGTTTATAAGATTACTGCGGATAACAGGGGATCAAAAGAAACACTGACCATTGGTATGTCAGAAGAGATGGCAAAAAAAACAGGTCTGTCAAATGCGCAGGGAGTTGTTCAAAATACAGATGACAAAAGTTACAAACTTGTGGCAAGCGGAACCGATGCAGAGATAGAACTGAAAGATGGGTTTGGAAGTACAGTAATTACAAATGTCGAGGGAAATCGTGTGAAAATCACGGATAAGGGTGGATTTTCCATGGATTTTCTGCTGAGTGATGATATACAGGCAACAGGAGCGACGCTTGTATTTGACGTGACGGATGTCGGTGCAATGACAATTCAGATCGGTGCGAACCAGTATCAGAATATGGATGTACATATTCCAGAAGTTTCTTCGGAGAGTCTGTATCTGGATACGGTGAATGTGGCGGTCAACGGAGGTGCAGACAAAGCCATCAGCACGATGGATGCAGCAATTGCAAAATTAAGTGCTGTCCGCTCCGGAATCGGTGCATACACAAATCGTCTGGAGTACGCAAGTTCGAGTCTGGCAGAGACACAGGAAGATATGACAACCGCGTATTCAGGGCTTATGGATACCGATATGGCATCTGAAATGACAGAATATACACAGCAGAATATTCTGGAACAGGCTGCTGTTTCGGTGTTATCACAGGCAAATGATATTCCACAGCAGGTACTGTCTTTGCTGCAGAAATAGGAGTAGCATATGGATAATGAGCTGAAAAAAGATTTTACGAGACGACTGAGCCAGTGTAATTCCGGTGAGATGATCGTCATCATTTACGATATCTTTTTTGCCTATGTGGATGATATTCGGCAGGCACACTGCAAGGGAGATCATGATGGACAGAAGGATGCGATCCGGAATGCACAGAGTGTTCTGGATGAACTGATCGGAAGTCTTAATTTTTCGTATCCGATCTCGCACAACCTGTATAAACTCTATATGTTCTGTAAAAATGAGCTTTCACGGGCGATGTACGAGAATCGGCTGGATGGAGTGCAGGAAGCGGAACATATCATGCACCGGTTGTATACTTCTTTTGTAGAGGTGGCGAAACAGGACAAGAGTGCACCCCTTATGAAAAATACCCAGCAGGTATATGCAGGGATGACTTATGCGCGCGGTGCCGTAAACGAAGATTATATGGATGTGGACAGTCACCGGGGATTTTTTGTATAAAATTTCCGTAAAATGTGAATGGTCAGGAGGGAAGCGAATAGTTTCCCTCTATTTTTTCTGGTTCATGGTCTCCTGGGGAAGGCTTGCGTTGTTGCGCTTTACCACGCGCCC
>ERZ1031897.574-NODE-574-length-13334-cov-6.230740_pt1 | contig 13334 bp, 13 predicted proteins | sample MGYA00517881_ERZ1031897 | MGnify/ENA primary metagenome ERZ1031897 (study PRJEB33719, sample SAMN04261280) | wastewater metagenome | biome: rural village; feature: human; material: feces | host: Homo sapiens | place: El Salvador | collected 2013-01-07 ... | reverse complement strand
AAAAGTTAATATTGCTTTGTGTGTTTGTTGCGATGTCAATAAATACTATTGCAATGGTAAATCTTGCCCCCCCATCTGCTAAAGGTATACATAATGGGAAACAATATTCTCTAATGTATATATTCTGGGAGAGTACAACAAAAATTCTTGTATTGTAGAGTTGACCTTTAAACAAGATATTGATAATGTCGAAGTCATTATCTATAAAGGAGACTCTGTCTGTGAGTATGATCAAGAGCAAAATATTAAAAAAGAAGATTTCTATAATTATCTTCTTGCTCAATATGGGGCAGGACAATATACTATTTGCGTAAAGGTAGATGGTATTACAGTCGTAGAGAAGACAGTAACTTGTAAATAGATAGAGAATAATTAAATGGCAATCTATATGAGAGTGTTTATTCTTGTGTTATTTTTAGGTTTTGGGCTATGCTCCTTTGGCAACGAAGAGGGTGTAAAATGCACCCTCGCCAAAGCTGGCTCTAATAGACCAGAACTTGAAAAGGTACTTGCGCATTATAAAAATGATGCTCTAAGGTATCAAGCGGCATGCTTCCTAATTGAAAATATGGATGCACATTATTGCTTTGCCAGTAAAAATATAGATGCATACTATCTGGAAATGGATAGCGTTTTCAGCCTCCCTGTAAAGCCTGATTCTATTTATGTCAATGGCTATGTACATGCTTCTACTAAAAATGGCGACTTACATGAAAATGCCAAAGTCTTATGGGATCATCAAACTTTGTCATCTGAGCAGTTGATACGGCAGATAGATGAAGCTTTTGAGATGTGGCAACAACCATGGAATAAGGATGTTAGTTTCAATATGTTTTGCAAGTACGTACTTCCTTATCGTATTACGACAGAACCAGTAACCGATTGGAGAAAGAAATATTTCGATACATATTTTGATAGATTCAAATACTTGCTTCATGCTCAGACCAATTATACGACCAAGTTTGGAATGTATAAAGAACTGAATAAATGGTTTTATGGAGCTTTGTATTATCCAAGTACCTATTTGCCTGAGATGCCACTTGACCTTCTCATCAAGATGAGAATGGGTAACTGTGAATCGAATGGTAAGCGTAATATGTCACAGTTAAGAGCTGTTGGTATTCCAACTGCGATGGACTATGTTCCGATGTGGGGTAATCGCAGTATGAATCACTCTTGGAATGTGATATTTGTGGACGATGAAAAATTCATTCCGTTTGGGCTTAACGAAGAATTGGGTATTCATTTCTTTTTTCGTCCGAATGATAAGTTACCCAAGGTTTATAGATATACTTTTGACAAACAACTTGAGCAGGTGGAGTATTGTGCCGATTCTACAAGTATAACAATAGAAGCATTGCACAATCCATGCCTAATGGATGTGACGGATAAGTATGTTGAAACCTCAGACATTACAGTAAAGGTTGAGTCCGATCGAAAGGGTTATAAGTCACCATGGATACATCTTTGTGTTTTCACGGAGAATGAGTGGTATCCTATTTGCTATGCTAAGAGAGAGGGTGGTGTGGCAATCTTTAAGAAAATGGGTAAGGGAGTTGTCTATTTGCCTGTTTCCTATAATAAAATAGGTGATATGATACCTGAAGGAAATCCTTTTATACTTTATCCTGATGGAAGTCAAAAGGAGATTGTTGCAAATACTTCTCAACTTCAAAAGCTACGAGCTGTAAGAAAATATACGCTGACACTGGAGCAGAAAGACTATTGTACTCAGATGGAGAATGGAGAATTTCATGTAGCCAATAAAGAGGACTTCAGTGATTCACTCATCGTGGGTATGGCAAAAGATGTGAAAGAGAGTCGATTCTATTCTTTTAAACCGAAATACAAAGGTTCTTACCGCTTCTTTCGCTATATGGCACCAGCCAATTCGTATGGTAACGTGGCAGAGATAGAACTCTATGATAAGGATGGTAATAAACTAAAGCCAAAGCGTGTATATGGATACCGTTGGACAGTGAGAGGTCATGAGCAACCTAAACTTTATGATGGTGACCCTCTAACCTCTTTTACTCTTCAAGCTACTAAACGTGGTTGGTGTGGAGTAGAACTGGAAGAGCCAACTCATATCTCTGAGATTCGCTATATTCCTCGTAATGATGGCAATTATATCGCAGAAGGCGATAAATACCAACTTTATTTCTGGGACAAGGATGATTGGCATTTGCTTGATGAGAAAATAGGAAATAGAGATGGGGTCTTATGGTTTGATAAAGTACCAAAGGATGGCTTATATGTTTTGCGAGACATCAGCAATGGCAAACAAGAACGAATCTTCACTTATGAGAATGGAGAACAAGTTTGGTGGTGATGTCCCAAGTAAAATAACAATTAAGTTTAATAACTAAAAATATAATAAAATGAGAAAAATGAAAAATTTGGTGCTCTTGAGCATTAGTCTTTTTGTAGCATTTGTTTTCGCTGCATGTTCAGCAGACTCTGAAGACGGTATGGGTGCTAACGGTATGAATGAATTTTCTGCTGAAGAACTGCAACAGATTTATCAGATGCAGGAAGATTATGGAGTTAGCTTTGACTTCCCTAAAAAGTCTGATAAGCCATTGCCTAGTATGAAGGAATTAGAAGAAGTTTGTCAAATTGCAGCTAGTTTGCAGGCTTCTACCAAACATTTGAAGAAGATAGGAACCTCTTTGACAAATCATGATTCTCGCATTGTTAAAACACGAGGGTTCGGTCAAGGCATGGAGTACTCAGGAAAGTGCACTGGGACAAAATCTATTGGTTCTGTTGCAATCGTGTATTATTCTCTTGATTGGAATAATGTAGATAAAGACAATATTAGTGATTTTACTTATAGTATAGATGATATTATTTGTTATAATTCTTCATATTCCGTAACTCTCGATAAATTTACATATAGTTATTCTGGATCTTGCCATATAAACTATACTTTTACTTTTGATGTCAATTATCTTGGTAGAAGATCATATCAAGTGGATGTTTCAGATAGTGTCTATCTTGAAGGTTATAGAAGAAGTTAATGAATAATGCTAACTTGATATGATTATAAGAGGATTATTATCAATATTATTTCTCCTACTCGCAAGCTCCACTTGCTTGCGAGCAGGAGAAAAAGCGTATTTGCACCTAGACAACTCGGCTTACTTCTTGGGCGATACGCTGAGGCTCTCGGCATACGTCATGGATACAGATACCAAGCGACTGACTGAAAAGAGCAAGGTGCTGTATGTGGACTTATTGGCTCCAGAAGGTTATGTTATAGAAAGTAGAACCTATCCATTGGTGAATGGTCGATGTGCTGGCGATATCTATCTGCGTCCGCTTCTCCTGTCAGGTCTGCTTGAAATCCGTGCTTATACTCGCTATATGCAGAATGAAGGACAGACAAACTATTATTCTCAAGTAGTTCCTGTTTATGAACAAGTAAAGAATGGACAATACCAAACTCTTGTCTTCCAAAGTAGAAAGCTGCGCAATGTCCAAAAAGTAAAAAACGACAGAGGAAGAAAGCCTTTACCATGGAAAAGTAATTATTTGCCAACTTCGATAGCGTGCAAGCCTTTGGTATTTGAAACCTCTTATGATAGTGCTTCCATGCAACCATTTCAGGTTACAACGGTCAAAGTGAAGGGTACTCCTAATGCACATTTGACATTATCGATTACAGACGCGGATAATTATATCAGCATAAATCATGAAAATATCACCGATTTTGTAAACGGAAATATTTCCTCAGTGGGTGAAAACGGAAAGTACTTTTATAAGCCAGAGCAGGAACTTATGGTTTATGGAAAGACGGGAGAAGTGATACAAAAACGTGTCGGGCAAAACTCTTTTAGAGCCATTCCTTATTGCCAGTTTGATTATAAAACAATGGGTGCACTTGAAGGAAATCAGGGAATTGACATTGCATCAGATTCTTTGGGCTATTTTGGTATTCCTATTGGAAAGTTTGTGGGGAATCATTTCCTTTTATTAAAATATAAGCAAGTACCCAAAGATGGTAGGGATATGTTTCAAATAAACTATGACTTAGATCCACCATGCAAAATTTATACAAAGAAAGAAAAGCAATTATGTCGTTCTGTATTGTTTGGAGGAAAATGTGTTCCTGTAAAAACTCAGAAAGGAAAAGATAAGTTGCAAGATGTTTTCAATATAGATGTACTAAAAGAGACTGATAGAATATTCAATAACTTTAGCTATTGGGAGCCAATCAATCGTTTAGATGATTTGAATCATATTGATGATGATCTGTTGATGCAAAATGATGCGTTAGTGAGTTATTTCTTGAGCGATAGAAATAATTATCAATATAATCTTAAAACGAGTAGAGCGATAGACTTGCATGGACCATATTCTGGAGATACAATTGTGCCTGAGACTAAAGACATAGATGTTGCAATGGATATTAGAAAATATTCTGAGATAGTTTTGCGCACAGATAAAGCAATTCGCTCTCACTATGATTTTTCTAAAGGAAAATTGCACGATTGCTATGTTCCTGCTTGTGGGGCACAAGTTCATGGTTTCTGCCCTGGTGCAGGAAGCATACAAGCCAATGATTTAGAAAAAGGAAAGCCTTCCCTGATTTCTTGCATGGTACCTGATATGAATCATGAATGGGACAATTATCTTCGATACAATCGTATTCCTGGCTTTCGCTATCTAAAAGTTTCGGGTTTCTCCTCACTTCTTCCTTACCGCCTGCCAAACTACTCGAAGTCACACCCAAAGCATGACTATCGTCGCACGCTCTATTGGAATCCTGACTTGCAGTTGGATGAGAATGGGGAAGCAACGATACAATTCTATAACAATGGAACTTGCAAAAAGTTGCATATCTCTGGTGAGGGAGTATCTGACGATGGACGGGCAATCATCGTGAGAGAATAAGTAGGATTGTGACGTTGCTCGTAATTAAAATAAAACAAATGACTATGAATAAGAAGAATCTATTAACAGTTATGCTCTTGTTGGCAAGTTCCACTTGCTTGCGAGCAGGAGAAAAAGCGTATTTGCACCTAGACAACTCGGCTTACTTCTTGGGCGATACGCTGAGGCTCTCGGCATACGTCATGGATACAGATACCAAGCGACTGACTGATAAGAGCAAGGTGCTATATGTAGATGTGGTTGCTCCTGAGGGATATGTCGTCGAAAAGCGTATTTATCCTTTGGTGAACGGGCGTTGTGCGGGTGATGTTTATCTTCGACCGTTTCTCCTGTCGGGCTTGTATGAAATCCGTGCTTATACTCGCTATATGCAGAATGATGGACAAACCAACTATTTCTCTCAGGTGATTCCTTTCTATGAGCAAGTGAAGAATGGACAATATTCGGACTTAGCCATTCGCAAGCGAGAAATAAGGAACATGGGTGGTCGCAAATGTCCCATCCATAAGGGGATAGAGTGTGTGGATGGTGCTTCGTCAATAATGAGCAATTCCCAAGACAAAGAACAAATCGTCACAGCTTCCTATAATGCTTCTACAATGATGCCTTATGGTATAGTGACAGTCAAGTTGAAGGGACAACCAGGAGAACATGTGTCTCTATCAGTCTTGGATGGCGACAACTTCATGAAAGATAGCAACAAGGGGATGGTTGACTTTGTGTCCTCAGCATTTTCTTATTCTGCTCCAAATGCTGGCAAGAAGTATCTGCCGGAGCAAGGCATTACAGTTTATGGAAAGGCAGGACGGCTTATCAGAAATTCTCAACAAGAAAGTTCTTTTGAAGCGATGGCTCAACAGGAGTTGGTGCCAACCTTGTTTTTGTCCAATGGATATTCCCAAACAAAGACCACGACCGACCAGCAAGGTACATTTGCTACTTGTCTTGGTAAGTTTATGGGTGATGCCTACTTGCAGTTGAAGTTTGCCCAACTTGCCGATAGCTCTATTCAGACAAAATTTGTAGTAAACGAAAATACGAGCCTTGTTCTACGAAAATATACCAAAGATGAACTGAAATGGCAGAATACTGTTCAAATGGGCGGACGCAATGTGAGTGTCAAGCATTTGAAACAATCGAAGTCTCAGTTCAGTTCTGTACGTTTGGATTTAATCAAGGAGATGGATTGGCTTGCCAATGAGGATGAGAATGCTGTGGCATCAACATTTCCTAACTTGAAAATCTCTTGTGGTCTGTTGGTACACCCATATCTTTGCAAAGAGATGGGTAAGATGGGGGCGATTGAAGTGGGAAACTCCTATTGGGATAATGAAACAGACATTCCTGCAGGCAAAATAGTGAATAGTAATTTTACGAGTATTACTAAATATAAAGAGGTGATACTGCGTTCAGACAATCCTGCTTGTAGATATTACTCTTATCTTGACTCAGGAAGTCCTGCTTCTGCAGGTGAATGGAGTGTTATGAATTCAGGTTTGGTATTGGAGAATCCTCTACCTAAACGTAGAGATTATTCAAGTATGTCGATGTATCCTTCTTTGGTGGCTTGCATGATTCCTGATACTGACCATGAATGGGAAAAGTATTTGAAGTATAATCAAATACCGCATACTCGCTATCTAAAAGTTTCGGGTTTCTCCTCACTTCTTCCTTACCGCCTGCCAAACTACTCGAAGTCACACCCAAAGCATGACTATCGTCGCACGCTCTATTGGAATCCTGACTTGCAGTTGGATGAGAATGGGGAAGCAACGATACAATTCTATAACAATGGAACTTGCAAGAAGTTGCATATCTCTGGTGAGGGAGTATCTGACGATGGACGTGCAATCATCGTGAAATAAGCGTAGAATAAACGTGAAATGAAAATAAGAAATGGCAGTTCACCTTCGGAAAGGTACTGCCATTTCTTATTTTTTCCTTATCAGTGTCAGACCATCTCTCAATGGCAAGATAACCACCTCGACACGAGGGTCGGAGGCAATCAAATCGTTGAAGGCACGAATGCCTTTGGTCTGGTGATCGCGGTCATAGGCAGGATCGATGACGTGCCCATCCCACAAGGTATTGTCGGCAAGGATATAACCGCCGGGATTTAAGACGCTCATCACCATCTCATAGGTCTCGATGTAGGTGCGCTTGTCGCCATCGACAAAAGCCATGTCGAACATAACTCCCAATTTGGGTGCTTCCACGTTGGCATCACCTATGCGGAAATCTATCTTGTCGGCTACACTGGATCCCTCTATCCATGGTCGGGTGAAATCTTCCATCTCGTCATTGATTTCAAAGGTGTAGAGTTTGCCGCCTTCCTGCAAACCCTCGGCCAGACAGATGGCGCTGTAACCGCTGAAGGTTCCTACTTCCAGGATGTTTTGGGGACGAATCATTTCTACCAGCATTTTGAGCAGTCTGCCTTGGATATGACCGCTCGCCATGCGACCGTGAATCGTATGGATATTAGTGGCGCGGTAAAGACGGTAGAGGTAATCGCCTTCTGGCTCCATGTGGTCGCAGATGTACTTGTCGATGCTTTCTGTCTCAGTCATATTCCTATTTGTTTGCAATGATGCCAGCTATGGCAAGGTCGTAGGATGCCAGACCGAAGCCACAGATGACTCCGAGGCAGGCGCAAGAGATATAAGAGTGGTGGCGGAACTCCTCACGCTTATGGACATTGGAGATATGAACCTCCACACATGGGCACTTCAAGCTGCGGATGCAATCTTGCAAGGCAATGCTCGTGTGGGTATAGGCTCCTGCATTGAGGACTACACCATCGTATGAAAAACCCACTTCCTGCAACTTGTTGATCAGCTCACCTTCGATATTGCTCTGGTAATATTCAATTTCTACAATTTTGGCAAATAACTTTCGAAGGAGTTGCTGCCATAAATGCCCGGTTCACGGACACCAAGAAGGTTCAGGTTTGGACCATTGATAATTTGTATTTTCATAATCCCTTATTATTTTATCCGTTTATGAATATTTTTTTGTAATTTTGCAGAAGTTAGAGTGTTCTTCCATCATGGAAGATTGAGTCTGTCTCTTTTACTTCTAACTGCAAAGGTAATAATAAAAATGGAAACAAGCAAGAAATCAAGTACGAATATTGTTAAGGATTATGTGAGATACCTCAAATTGGAGCGTAATTACTCACCCAATACGTTGGAAGCTTACCAGCGCGACTTGCGTTATCTCCTTGAATTTGTCAAATCCAAGGAGATTTCCCTCTTGGATGTCAAACTGGAGGATTTAGAGGAGTTTTCTGCGGGTTTGCATGATAAGAATGTTGGTGCTCGTTCCCAATCGCGTATCTTAAGTGGAGTGCGTTCTTTCTATCGTTTCTTGATGATTGAGGATTATTTGAAAAATGATCCTACGGAGCTGCTTCCTTTCCCGCAGATTGGACAGCATTTGCCGGAATATCTGACTGTGGAGGAGGTGGATCTGTTGGAACAGGCTATTGATCTGACGAAATGGGAAGGACAGCGTAACAAGACAATCATAGAAGTCCTGTTCTCCTGTGGGTTACGAGTGTCGGAATTGGTAAATCTCAAATTAAGCGACATCTTCGAGGAGGAAAAATTCATCCGTGTTTTGGGAAAGGGAAGCAAGGAAAGACTTGTTCCGATTTCTGAAACTGCCATCAAACAGTTGCATTATTGGTATATAGACCGTAATCAGATGAAAATCAAACCGGGAGAGGAGGATTATGTTTTCCTCAATCGACGGGGTGCTCATCTTACCAGAACGATGATTCTTATCATGATTAAGAATGCGGCAAAGGATGCAGGAATCAAGAAAACCATCTCGCCTCATACCCTTCGGCATAGTTTTGCAACAGCCTTGCTCAAGGGGGGTGCCGATTTGCGTGTTATCCAGGCCTTGTTGGGTCATGAAGATCTGGGAACGACAGAAATCTATACACATTTGGAAACTTCCGACTTGAGGCGGGAAATCTTGGAACATCATCCGAGAAATATCATGTATCGCGAGAAGATGAAGCCGGAAAGTGCTTCTGATGACCATCTTGACTGATAAACATTTAAAACTGGAATATTTTTCATTCTAATGTGACTGAATATGAAAATAAATGCGTAACTTTGCAGCCGCAAATAAATGATATATCAATTTTTAAAAGAAGAAAAGGAATAAATATGGCATATTTGTTTACGTCAGAATCAGTTTCTGAAGGACATCCTGATAAAGTTGCAGACCAGATATCCGATGCATTGTTAGACCAGTTCCTGGCTTACGATGAGCATGCTCATTGTGCAATCGAATCTTTCTGTACTACTGGTCAGGTGGTTATCATGGGCGAGGTTCGCTCTAACGAATACGTAGATTTGCAGACTATCGCCCGCAAAACAATTAAGAAAATCGGTTATACCAAATCAGAATACCAGTTTGATGGTGACTCTTGTGGTGTTCTTACTGCCATTCATGAGCAGAGTGATGATATCAACCGTGGTGTGAGCCGTGAGGAAGATGAAGACCAGGGTGCTGGTGACCAGGGTATGATGTTCGGCTATGCTACCAATGAGACAGATAATTATATGCCAGTCTCTCTTGACTTGGCCCAGCTCATCATGAAGGAACTCGCTGCTATCCGTAAGGAAGGTAAGGTAATGACTTATCTCCGTCCGGATTCCAAGAGTCAGGTAACGGTAGAATACTCTGATGACAATATTCCTCAGCGTATTGATACAATTGTTGTTTCTACTCAGCATGATGATTTTATCAAGGATGCAATGGGTAATGATGATGACGATGCTATGCTGGCAAAGATTCGTGAGGATGTTATCAACATTCTCATCCCACGCGTGAAAGCACAGTTGGGCGACAAGGTATTGTCTCTTTTCAATGATGACATCAAGTATTTCGTCAATCCTACAGGTAAGTTTGTTATCGGTGGTCCTCATGGAGATACCGGTCTGACAGGTCGTAAGATCATCGTGGATACTTATGGTGGTAAGGGTGCACATGGCGGTGGCGCTTTCTCTGGTAAGGATTCAAGTAAGGTGGACCGTTCTGCTGCTTACGCTGCTCGCTATATTGCCAAGAACATGGTAGCAGCAGGTGTGGCTGATGAAATGTTGGTGCAGGTAAGTTATGCTATTGGTGTGGCTGAGCCTGTCAGCATCTATGTGAATACTTATGGACGTAGCCATGTGAATATGAATGATGGTGAAATTGCCCAGAAGATTTCTCAGATGTTTGATCTCCGTCCAAAGGCTATCGAGCGTCAGTTGAAGCTCCGTCAGCCAATGTATCTGGAGACTGCTGCGTATGGTCACATGGGTCGAAAGAATGAGGTAGTGGAAAAGACTTTCACCAGCCGTTATCATGATACCAAGACTATGCAGGTAGAGTTGTTTACTTGGGAAAAACTCGATAAAGTAGAGGAAATTAAGAAAGAGTTTGCCCTTTAAAATGGGATTAGACTCAAGAAAATAGAATTTATTCCCTAGAGAGCCTGGCTTTCTAGGGATAACTTATTATTTATAGTAGAAGGATGGCGCAACAAGCAGATTCAACAATCATAGAAACTCCTGAGTCAGATGTGGCACAGGAGCCTTTAAAGCATACAGGAGTATTGACTCCGAAGCAAGTGCTGAGTTGGTTGCCCAAGAATGCGACACCTGCTCAGCAAGATTCCATGGTGCGAGCGCATATCAAACCATGTGAGATTCATTGGAGCGAAATGCCCGATACCTTGCATCTTCCAGGGCATCAGCCAGGCAAGAGTTTTAGGGACGTCAGCTTACCGCAGTATTATCGTGAGTCTTTCTTCTCGAAAGATTCGCTCTTTCATCCAGAATTGAAGGGCGGAAGATTGGGTGTGGCAGGTGACCCGGTGCCTTATACTGTAGCAGCCGATGATTTTGTCACGATTTTGCTCTTGTTCTGCTTTCTGATAGCATGTGTGGCCTTCACCAAGTCTCGTCAGCTTATCATTCGTCAGGCAAAGACTTTCTTCCGTGTACCACGATTTGGTACCACGGTGATAACCGAGACGTCCAACGAGTTGCGCTTCCAGTTGTTTCTGGGATTACAGACTTGCTTACTGATAGCCATCGGCTATTTTATGTATTCCAGGGCTTCTATCAGTGATACATTTACAATAGACCAATATCAGGTGATTAGCATCTATGCAGGGTATGCTGCAGCTTACTTCCTGTTGAAGGCATTGCTCTATTCGATAACAGGGTGGGTGTTCTTTGATAAGAAAAAAAACGAACAATGGATGAAGGCATATCTCTTCTTAGTGTCGTGTGAAGGTGTACTACTTTTCCCTGCTATCATGCTGATGACATACTTTGGTTTTTCCATTCAAGCGGCTGTGATTTATACACTTATTGTAGTCGGAATCATCAAAATATTGTCTTTTTATAAGTGTTTCATCATCTTTTTTCGAAGAAAAGGCGCTTTTTTGCAAATAATTTTGTACTTTTGTGCCCTCGAAGTGGTACCTCTTTTCGCTTTGTCAGGCGGATTGGTATTGATTAGTCATTATTTGAAAATAAACTTTTAGGACAAAAATGATAAAGAAGATTTTAGTTTCTCAGCCAAAACCTGCGAGTGATAAATCTCCGTATTATGAATTAGAGAAGGATTTTGGCGTAGAATGCGTGTTCCGCCCATTCTTCAAGGTTGAGGGACTTACAGCGAAGGAGTTTCGTCAGCAGAAAATCAATCTGCTCGACTATACTGCAGTAGTTTTTACCTCTCGTCATGCAGTGGATAACTATTTCAAGTTGGCCAAGGAAATGCGTATTACTATTCCAGAAGACATGAAGTACTTCTGCGTGATTGAGACGATTGCACTTTATATCCAGAAATATGTGCAGTATCGTAAAAGAAAGGTGTTCTTTGGTGAAACAGGTAAGATTGATGGTCTCCTCGCACAAATGTCACGACACAAGACAGAGAAGTATCTCGTGCCACTGAGTTGTGTTCATAATGATGATATCAAGAATGCTCTCGACGAGAAAAACCTGAAGCATACAGAATGTGTGATGTATCGTACAGTAAGCAATGATTTCACAGAAGAGGAAATCAAGAGCTTCGATTATGATATGATGATTTTCTTCAGCCCAACTGGTGTGAAGGCTTTAAAGAAGAATTTCCCTGATTTCAAACAAGGTGATATCGCTGTTGCTGCTTTTGGTCCTGCTACAGCCAAAACTGTAGAGGATGAGAATCTCAGACTCGATCTGGAGGCTCCTTCCAAGAAATTCCCTTCTATGACAGGTGCCTTGAAAGATTATCTCGAGAGAAATAACGAATAATTAAGTTCTGGGAGAAGTACTGAGGGATCTCTAATAAATCCGGAGTGATTTCTATGGTCCTAAGATCTCTATAGAACTGTATATTAATATAGCCTAATTGATAGGAATGTCAGAACAGAAGACTTTTACATTACCGAAACAAGAGAGGTTGTGTAGCAGGACGCTCATAGAACAACTCTTTTTGGGTCATTCCCAACATAAGAAAGAATGGCCGGTGAGGGTAGTGTATCAAGTCGTGAAAAGGAAGGATGAGGATGATGCGCAAGCGGAAGTATTGATGAGTGTGTCTAAGCGCTATTTCAAGAGAGCTGTAAAGCGCAACTTGGTGAAACGCCAACTTCGGGAAAGCTATCGTCTTCATAAGGCAATTTTGACAGATGTACTTGCTTTGCATCCGGATACAAAAATCCTTATAGCCTTTATTTGGCTTTCTGGACAAACCTATGATTCTGTGAAGGTTGAGAAAGCTGTTAAGGCGGCATTGGAAAAGATAGTAGATAGTTTGGAACGATGAAAAAGCTGCTAACTTACCTGCTGGTGATGCCGATACTCTTTTATCAAAGATGTATCACGCCATTTACTCCGCCGTCTTGTCGCTTTACGCCCACTTGTTCTGAGTATGCTCGTCAGGCGATTCTGAAGCATGGACCGTTTAAAGGGCTCGCTTTGGCTATCTGGCGAATATTAAGATGCAATCCATGGGGTGGTTCGGGTTATGACCCCGTGCCGTAAGTTTCCGAAGGTGATTCGGGCCCCTTACACATATTTTATATAATATATAACAATCTCATTCGATGGCAAAAAACTTTGTTGAAGAATTGAAATGGCGTGGTATGCTGGCTCAGATTATGCCAGGTACAGAGGAATACCTCAACACCCACATGGTGTCTGCTTATCTTGGTACTGACCCTACCGCAGACTCTCTTCATATCGGTCACCTTTGTGGAATCATGATGTTGCGTCACTTGCAGCGTTGTGGTCACAAGCCTTATCTGCTTGTTGGCGGTGCTACAGGTATGATTGGCGACCCTTCTGGCAAGAGCCAGGAGCGTAATCTTCTCGACGCAGAGACTCTCTATCATAACCAGGAAGCTATCAAGAAGCAGGTATCTAAGTTCC
>ERZ1031897.559-NODE-559-length-13502-cov-19.889418_pt1 | contig 13502 bp, 12 predicted proteins | sample MGYA00517881_ERZ1031897 | MGnify/ENA primary metagenome ERZ1031897 (study PRJEB33719, sample SAMN04261280) | wastewater metagenome | biome: rural village; feature: human; material: feces | host: Homo sapiens | place: El Salvador | collected 2013-01-07 ... | reverse complement strand
AATACTTTTTTCATTTCTATTTTTTAATTTTATGTTGCAAAGTTACTAAAAACTAATTATATTACGTATTCAAAGGGCTTTAAGGGTACTCGGTTTTAATATTTTTAAGAAAAAATGCTAATTTTCTTTGTTTTACTTGGCTGTTTCGCACTTTTAATGTAAATTTGCGGACGGAAAAAAGCTATTCTAAAAATAGGAAACAGAATAAAATGGCAAAGAAGAAACTATACTTGTTTCCGTGCTTTCTTCATTTTGATTGAAATGAGAATTAATTCCAGAACAGGCAGAAAGGAAGAAATGATCAGAAAGGGGTGAACCGGTTCCATTTTTCAGGTTCCAAATTTCACCTCTATCTTTTTCTCATACCGCCTATTTATCATAATACCGGTTATAAATAAATAGTGTTTATCTTTGCACTCGTTATCAGTTATTTTATGTTTCTGATTGATTAGTTTAATGTAAAAATAAAATTTTTGGCTTATGAAAAGAAAAGTTTTTGATTCTGCTGTTACAGCTATTTTGGATAATCTCTCTCAGTTGAATGATGATTTTGCTCAAGATACTGCTTTTCCTCAAGATAGTTCTGTTGCTAAGACTCTCGAGTCTTTAGCCGGACAAGTAAATAATTTGCGTGTCTTCCTCGTTGAGGGTTATCATGATAGTTTTTATCGCACTATTTATGGCTCGGAAAAATAAAGTCTATTTTCGTCAGTATCTTCGTTGTGTGATTGTTTACACCGATATTCAGTCTTTTCGTGTTCTTCATTATGCGGTTTCTCCCGATTATGTTGATGATTTCACTCAGATGATTAATGATACATTTGTTCACCCTGATATATCTTTTACGGATATTATCTATTCTCCTGATTCACGTCAATTTTTCCAACTTATATAGATATGCAAAAAGAAGTATTAAAGATTATTATTAAGGTTTTGATTTATGCCTTAGGTTTGATTGGTTCTGCTCTTGGCATTTCTGCCTTATCTTCGTGTTCGTCTAGCCGTGCTGTTGAGTGCCACGGTAAGACTACTGTTCTTATTCAGGACACTACTACTATTGAGCACTCTAGTAATTATTTTCGTAATTTCAAGTATCGGTATTAATGAGTAATCTTCGTCCTTATATTAAGTGCACGTCTCCTGTTGCTATTCATAGGGGTTCTTCTGTGTTTCTCTATCCTTGCCGCCATTGCGAGTGTTGTCAGGTATCTAGACAAAAGTCGTTATCAACTATTCTTGCTCTCGAAGAGTCTAACGCTAAGTATTGTTATTTTGTCAATCCAACCTATGATGATGCAAATGTTCCTGCAGTTCGTGTGCCTATGGACGCTGATTTCGGCTCTTTTGCTGAGTTTGAGATAATAACACCTCGTCTTAAAGCTGATAAGTATTTTGAGCCTTATTGTCTCGATTATGATGCAGATATTGATAAGTCTATTGGTCAACTTTGTGCTCAACGTGATGAGTATTCACGTCTCTATTCTCGCACTCATAAGTTTGTACCTCATGATGTAATTTATCTACTTCATTATCCCGATATTCAGAGATTTATTAAACGTTTTAGGCAATATGCAAAAAGAAACTATGACGCTACGTTGCGCTACTACATCATTGGTGAATACGGAACTAACTCTTTGCGTCCGCATTGGCATTTGTTACTATTCTTCGACTCGGATGAGTTGGCAAGAGATTTGGAACGCTGCTACTATCCCACGGTTGAGGACCTCAGAGAAAACCCCGACCTCAAGTTCTACACCGAGAATGATTGTTCAGAGTCTATTCATTCGCTTTGGAAGTTCGGTTTTGCGACTACGGAACGTACAGACAAGTCCGCTTACTTCTATGTTTCCGGATATGTTACGAGCAGTTCTCGCTTTCCCCTCGTCTTGTCGGCTCTTAGTAGACCCCACTCTCTGCACTCCACGTTCTTTGGTCAGGTTCTGGACAAACAAGAAGTTAAAAATGCTATTCAGTCAGAAAACTTCGAGTTTTTCAGACTCCACTATCGTATCTCTAGCAAAGGCTCTCAGATTCCTTATACCCTTTGGAGGTCGTATTACACTCGATTCTTCCCAGTCTTCACTGGACTTGTTAATATGTCTCGTGAAAAAGTATTTTACTTATTTGGATTGTGGCAAGAAGTCGGACGCTTGTCCGGTTACTACAGAGTAAGTAATCAAGCCCAATGGCTTAAGAATTGGTTTTATTATTACTATTCTCGTCCACTAGATGAGATTCCAATTGATATTGCTGATGTATTAGTTAATTTGGAGTCAACTTTCGATTTGTGTAAGCATTCTAAGACTCCTGATGATGTTTTACCTATTAAAAATGTTTTGTATGCTAGTAAGAATTTTTGTAAATTGGCTGATTGGCTCGGGATTTCCCTAGCTGATTATTATCGGATTTGGTGTAACTTCTATAAGTTTCTTAACCTTTCCCTTTATCGTGAGCATTATTCTGCTCTTGAGTCAGATAAAAAATATTTTGATGGTTGGTTTAGTAGACGTTTCATTACTCCTACTGCTGTTATCGAATATCTTAATCCTGATTCTGAATTTATCAACTTTGTTTCTCAATCTGTCTCTTCTCATGAACACTTGATTAAGCATCGTTCTATTGGAGATAGATATAAACATTTATATCAATAATTTATGGCTAATCGTTCGAATATTATGGGTTTACATGGTCTTAAAAATAAGACTAGCAAAAACTCTTTTGACCTTTCGCATCGTAATCTTTTTACCGCTAAAGTTGGTGAATTGATTCCTTGTTCTGTGTTTGAACTCAACCCTGGAGATACTATCAACTTAGATACCTCCTACTTTACCCGTACTGCTCCACTTGACTCGGCTGCGTATACTCGTCTCCGTGAAAATGTACAGTTCTTTTTTGTCCCTTATTCTCAGCTTTGGAAGTATTTTGATTCTCAGGTTACGAACATGACTTCAACACCTAATGGTGCTGATATTTCTCGTGTTGCTTCCGGTCTTACTTCTAATAGTAAGATAACTACTCAGATGCCTTTTGTTCAGTATAAGGCTCTCCATGAGGAGTTGACTGCCCTTGCTAATGCTGGTATTGATTCCCTTGATACTTATAATTATATTAAGGATAATCTTTTTAACAATGGTGAGTATCGTTGGTCTTGCTCAGCTAAGTTGTTGCAGATGCTTGGTTATGGAAATTTTCCTGAGCAAAATTTTTCTGTTTCTAAGGGTCAATCTAAGTATACTTTGGATACTTTTGGTAATTCTGACTCTACTCCAAGCAATTTCTTTAATATCAACCTCTCTATTTTCAGATTGCTTGCTTATCATAAGGTTTGTAACGACCATTATACTTATCGTCAATGGCAACCTTATAATGCCTATCTTTGTAACGTTGATTATCTTGTTCCAGATAAATCAGGTTCTTTAGATATTTCATCATTGTTACCTTGGAAGAATAATCTTTCCGGTAAAGATAACCTTACCCTTTTGGATATGCGTTTTAGTAACTTACCACTTGATTATTTTAATGGTGTTCTCCCTACTCCTCAGTTTGGTTCTGAGTCTGTTGTTAATTTGAATTTAGGTTCTGCTAGTGGTTCAGGTTCTATTTCCGGTTCTACAGGTTCTGTTAAGCCTGATTCTTATGCTACTGATGTTTCTTGGTCTAATCCTACTGCAGGTGATGCTGAGTTAGTTACCCGTCGCATTGCCTCTGGTGGCAATAAGATTTATGCTCAAACTTCTGATGGTCAATTGTCAGGTGGTCACTTTATTATTCCTCATTCTCATTCTCTTTCTGGGAATGTTAATATTAATACCGCTCTTTCCGGTCAATTAAGTATTGCTGCTTTGCGTCAGGCTACAGCCTTCCAGAAGTATAAGGAGATACAGCTTGCTAATGATTCTGATTTTGTTTCTCAGATTGAGGCTCATTTCGGTGTCACTCCTAAACATTCTGATACTGTGTCCTACTTTCTTGGTGGTGCATCTTCGATGATTGATATTAATCCTCAGGTCAATTCAAACCTTGCTGATTGGACTCAGTCTAACGCTATTAAGGCTGCTCCTATTGGTCAAGGTCACGGTAAGATTAAGTTTACTGCTGATACTTATGGTATTGTTCTCGGTATTTATCGCTGTGTCCCTGTTCTTGATTATGCTCATGTCGGTGTTGATAGAACTCTTTTGAAAACTGATGCTTCTGACTTTGTTATTCCTGAGTTAGATTCTATTGGTATGCAACAATCTGTTGTAGGTGAAATTTGTATGCCTAGTTATCATGATGGTGATAATGGTTCCTCTTCTACTGGTACTATTCATCGACCTTCTGATTCTTTTGGTTATGCTCCTCGTTATGCTGAGTATAAAACAAGTTATGACCGTTATAATGGAGAGTTTTGTTTTTCCTTGAGTAATTGGGTTACCGGTCTCGATTTGTCTCGTTTGCGTGATTTGTTGAGAGATACTAATCTTCCGGCTACTCTTGCTCCTGAGTTGTTCAATTGCCGTCCTGATTTGGTTAAGTCGATTTTCCTCAATCAGAAAACGCTGTTGACTAGTGATGATAACTTATTCGTTGGTTTGGTTAATATGGCTTATGTAATTAGACGTTTGTCTCGTTATGGTTTGCCTTATTCCGGTTAAAGTTTTTGATTATGAGTTTAAAAAATAATGATTGTGTCGCTTATATCTCTCCCATTGGTGAAGATTTGCAGATAGAAAGTTTCGGTGATTCTGTCTCTGTTCATTCAGATTCATTCATTCTTTCTCGTATTAATGAGTTAGTTTGTTCTCGTAACTTACAGGATCCGATTCTCTCTCGTTTTGAGTCTGCCTCTGATTCTCTGTCTCCTGATTTGCGTCAGCAGCTTGATTCTCTGTCTGATAATGAACTCGTTAAGCAGACTGATTCTCGTTATCAGCAGTTTCTTTCTGACCGCTCTCAGAAGATTAAGCAGTTGATGCTTGACTTTGATTCTGAAAAGCAGAAAGTTGAGGATTCTCTTAAGAAAGAAGAGCTCTCTAATCTTGAAAAAGGTCTTAAGGATTTGGTTAAGCGTTTTAACTCGTATGATGTCTAAATGTGTCCAAAATGTGTCCAAAATGTCTAAAATTTATCCTAGGGTTATGCACTTCGGTGCATGCCCTATTGGTTTAGATGACTTCACTACCCAGTGGTTGCTTGAGTTTCTGATTCTTGCTGCTTGGTCTAGTGATTTTTTTGTTCAATTTCAATGTATTGATTATGTTGCAAGCCCTATTGAAAAGTGCCGGAGTCTTCCGCCCGATTGGTCTTAACTTCTCTATTGGTTGTTTCTGTTGTGGTGCTGGTTCTAATACTAAAGCTACCAATAAAGCCAATGAGCGTATTGCTGATAAGACTAATCAGCTTAATTATCAGATGTGGCAAGAGCAAAAGCAATATGATTATGATAAGTGGAAAGAAGAGTTAGCTTATAACACTCCTTCCGCTCAGCGTAAGCGTTTTGAAGAGGCTGGTATTAATCCTAACCTTGCTATTGCCCAGATGAGCGGCGGTAACGCTGAAAGTGCAGCTACTTCCGGTAATCGTCCTGATGCTATTGCTGCTCAAATGCAGAATCCCGCTGAAGAAGTTTCTCAGTATTCCAACAATTTGCAAAATATTGCTGGTGGTTTTAACAATTTGTCTCGTACCTTTCTGCAAAATCAGTTAGATGCTGCTCAGACTCGAGCTGTTTCTGTTGATGCCGATATTCAGAGTATTGAACGCAATTTTCGTGCTGCTCAGTTAGAGGCTACCATTAATAAGTTAGTCAAGGATGGTCAGTTGTCTGAAGAGCAAGCAAAGAATTTACGTGTCAATACCTTCATTAACTCCGCTACTGCTGGTTCTCAGATTCAGCAAAAGCAGTTTGAGGCTGAAAATGCTCAAAAGCAGGGTCGTGTTCTTGATTCTGTTGCTGAACTCAACTTAACTAATAAAGTTCAGTCTGAGGTTCAAACAGAAATTCTTCGTACTGAACTCAGGTATCTTCCTCGTAAACTTCAAGTTGATATTCAAAAGTCCCTTTCAGAAATTTCTGTTAATGCTGCTAATGCTCTGTTACTTGGTACTCAGCGAAAACTTGTTGCTGAACAAGTTAAAACTCAGGTAGAGGCTACTCTTTCCGCTAAGACTGATAACAAGATTAAGAAAGATACTGCTCAAGCTATTACCGATAAGATTATTTATGAGGCTGGTATTGCTGGTGCACAGTCTGAACGTCAGCAAAAAGAAAATTGGATGGACTTCCATGGTGATGAGGTCGCACAGCGTGCTTGGCGTGTTCGCCATGGTATGAAAGGTAACTAATACAATATTTATTTGTATCTGTCGTTATTATTATATGACACGTATATTAATTAATATTATTTTAGGCTGTATAGCCTTTTTTATGCTACTTATTGTAGCCGCTGTGATTACTTTATTATTCTCTTAATATTTGCGCGCGTGCGATTTACGTACGTGCGCATTTATTTTATATGTACGTGCGAGTTTCCGTTGAAGGAAACGTCAACCCAGCCGCAAAAACTCTATCCGTTAGGCACATAATACTTATGAAAAACACTAGCCTTTGGTTCTTTGGGCAATGACAAAGAACACCCTCGGTAGAGCCGCCGGAGGCAGATGGGTCAAGCGTCACGCTTGCTTCAGGGGTTATAGGGGGCACGGAGTGGTGCCCCCTAATCGCTAGTTATCGTTAATTATTGAGTGCAACATAATAGACGTTATAACGTCAGAAAATTCTGCGCACGCAAATTTTCCACGTTATGACGTTTATTATGTTGTACGTTCGGCGAAGCAGAAAAAGGACAATAATTTAGTCGTTTGAATTGCGACGCAGGAGCTTTTCAAACGTCTAAATTATGTTCTTTTTCACATTTCCGTTGGTCGAACACTCAAGCTGGTAAGGCTGGCGCAGCCAGCAAAAAAGCAAAAGCGGGTAAATTTTCCCGCTTTCTCCTACCCCTTGTTCATTTATAGCAAAAGTGACACAACCATAATTTGGTGTTGTGGTAGTTTACGCACTTTTGTGCTTACTGCAGTAATTAAGTATGTTGAATTGCTAATTCTACATTACATTTCACGTGAAACATTGTGAAAGTAATATAATATTCGTTACCACAATACCGGTTAGAATTAAAAAGAGGAGAATAAAAAAAGGAGGAAATATTCCGTTGTCAGCCACTCATGATTTCATTCCGATATTTTTCATTTTCTTCATTTTAAAATTCTCCCTTTACATGATATTAGGGTTCCTGCAGTTTTCCTGCGCTAAATAACACATTTTTGATAAACCGCCAAGAAAAATGCTCAAAAAACTTTGCTTATTCCAAATAATAATCTTAACTTTGCGGCATAATTCTAAGGTAAAACCAAGATTGTCGGGCACTCAGAATCATCAAAGGTTTTATCTGCAACATAAAATGATTTCGATTATGGCAAGAATTGAAAGAACATATAGTCAGGAAAAAGTAAAGCAGATGCTGAAACTTAATGAGGTATTGCTGGATTATTTACTGAGAGAGCTACCTTCTGATGCTGTTCTCCCAAGCATAACTGATAAGGGGATGAACGTTTTGTTCACCCCCACACTCAAATTATTGCTCAATCTTCCATTTGCCTTCCCCGTACCATTTAACCACTTGACTTGCGGTATAAGGCTCAAAATCCCAGTCGCGGGAGTGCATGAACATGTTTGTCTCGGGGTCCCAATACCAATAATGGGTGGAACCTAGACCATAGCCCAAACTGAGTCTGCATTCTTTCTCCTTATTAGGATGTTCCTTCAGATAGTTAAGCAGCTCAATAGTTGAAATCCATTGTTTTTCCATAATTTTCGTTGTTAAATTCTACAATATAATTATCAAACACGTTGCAAAGATAGAAGATCCTATCGAAATGAACAAATCAATTAGATCTTCTTAGATCGATACCCATGGGATTTAGATCTTCTTAGATCCAACTAAAAATATAATTACAAAACAACTTATAAATAAGACAATAAATATGGCAGATAAGAATATTTTTAAATTAGAAGGGAAAAGCCAGGAACAGGTAAAGGAAGCCTTTCTGGAATTTCTGAAAATAGACAAAACCAAGCCCGGTGGCTATGCCAGCGTAGGCTCAAACAAGGTTATCTGCAAGGTAGCGAAAGAGGCTTGCGGGGTAAACTCGGTATTGGAAATCAAGAAAGCAGAGGATGCCACAGAAGTGAGCAAACTCCTGACAGGCAGAATAGACGAAGAACTGGACTACGGCAAGAGGCACCAAATGACAAGCCTGAGATGCCACGTAAGAAAATACATCGAATTTCTGAACTTCTGCGAAGGTCTGAAAGGCAAGCCTGTTTACGAGTTTGATAAAGACCCAGATAAGCCATTCATCGGCGCCAGCCAATTCAAGAAGATTGTTTCCCTGCTGAAGGCAAAGAAGAACATCATCCTAGAGGGAGCACCTGGTGTGGGCAAAACCTTTCTGGCCAGAAAGATAGCCTATCAGCTGATTGGCTTTGTGAAGGATGAGAATATCGAGATGGTACAGTTTCATCAATCCTACAGCTATGAGGATTTCGTGCAGGGCATCCGTCCTTCTGAGGAGGGCGGCTTTGAACGGAGGAATGGCATTTTCTTTGACTTCTGCAGCAAGGCAAGACGTTCGCCCGACCAGCAGTTTGTCTTCATCATCGACGAGATAAACCGAGGAAACATCAGCAAGATTCTGGGTGAGCTGATGATGCTGATAGAGGCCGACAAACGCAAGAAGCAATACGCCATTAAGCTGACCTACAGCAACGAGGATGATGAGCGTTTCTTTGTACCCGAGAATGTTTATCTGATAGGCTGCATGAACACGGCCGACCGCTCGCTAGCCATCGTAGATTACGCCCTGCGGCGCCGGTTCCGCTTCTGCCCTATCAAGCCGGAATTCAACGAAGCCTTCATCAGTTTTTTGGAAGAAAAAGGCATCAGTCAGAAGAATGCGGAGCTGGTAGTGAGCAGGGTGAAATCTGCCAACGAGGTAATTTCTACCATCGACCGAGGGCTGGAAATCGGGCACAGTTATTTCTGCCAGACAGAGGGCTGTGAAGATTTTTCTGCCTGGTGGAGCGATATCTGTGAGTATGAATTGTTTCCGTATCTTCGTGAAATCTGCTTTGATGATGAGGATAAATATGAGTTAATCTGCAACAAACTGAAGTTCTGAAATGCAACAGAAAATTCCAATTGAGAATTTGTATTATCTGCTCTGTTATGCCTGGGCCGTAAGCGACCAACTTGACAAGGTAAAGGTGGATGGCGAGAAATGCCATTCGCTGGAGAACCTATTGTCCATGGTTTTGCTCAACGCCTGCGATAGGCTTTTGCGCCAAGGACTTTTGAGAGCGTATCGGTTTGAGGAACAGGAAGTGGAGGGCGTTCGCGGCAAGCTGAATCTTGCTGAGACTTTGAAAAGCGGTAAGCAGCTAAAAGGCAGAACCATCTGCCAGGTAGATGAGCTTACGCAGGATGTAGTCATCAACCGGGTTATCTTTTCTACCTTGAAAAGACTGATGAGGATAGAGGGAATTGATGAGGATATCAGAGCCAGGTTGCGAAAGACTTTGGCAAAATTTCCTCATATTGAGGAGATTCATGTTACAGAAGGTTTGCTGGGGCGGCTCCTTCAGCATAGGCTTAGCGGGTTTTATAAGCTGGTTCTTAATATCTGCCGGTTGATTTGGGACTCTACCCTTCCCTGCAAGGATAAGGATGGCAGACTGGAGTTTTTGGATTTCACGGAGGATGATTTCCGGATGAACTGCATCTTTGAGCGATTCCTCATGAATTTCTGCAAGCAGAATTGCCGGGATGAGTATCCTGAGGTGCATCGGGAATATATTGATTTCCAGCTTTCACCTTTCGGGATGATGTTTAAGGAGGCTGGCGAGGCTCTACCGATGATGGAAACCGACGTGACGCTTTTTAATCCGAATACGCAGGAGAAGCTTATTCTTGATGCCAAGTTTTACCGCGAGGCGCTGGTTTCGAAGTTTGGCGGCAGGGAGAAGGTTCGTAGGGATCATCTCTCGCAGATTCTTTCTTACGTGATGAACCAGGAAGACCGGAGCAAGCCGCATACTATGAATGCTTGCGGAGCTTTGGTCTACCCTACCGTGGATGAGGATTTCGACTTTTCTTATAGGTATAAGGAGACGGGGCATCGCATCTTTGTGAGGACTGTAAACCTGGGGCAACCTTGGAGGAAAATAGAGGAACGGGTGAAGGAGATAGTGAAGAGAGAAGGCAGGGATGAATGGTGAAGATTGGCGATGAGGGACAAGCGATGAGGGACAAGCGATGGAATCGCTTGGAACGGGGGTGAGATGGGGACTGCTCCCTTCTTTGCTTCTTTGCTGGAGGGGCGAGCTTGCAGGAGAAACGGGGGCGGGAGCTTTAATTATTTACTTTTTACTTATTTTATTATGGATAGAGATGAAGCTATAGCTAGAGGATTGAGGGTGCATGAAACCCAGCACTCCATGAAACGCAGAAGCCCATGGCATGATTACCATGGAAGGGGTACTTATATGCTGACGCTTGTGGTGGAGGGACGCATGCCTCTGCTGGGGAAACTGTGGGGACGGGTGGATGCCCGTCCTGGGGATGGTGATGCGCCGAAAGTGATGCTTTCTGAACTGGGGATTGCCATCGCGAAGGAGGAGATTCCGAAGATTCATAAATATTACCCCCAGGTGGAGGTTTGGAGGGTTTGCATCATGCCTGATCATATTCACCTGATTGTGAGGGCGAAGGAGGACTTGAGAGGGGGACAAGCGATGGAATCGCTTGGAACGGAGGCTCGAGGGGGACAGGCTTCGGCTTTGACCAAAGAAGCTAACTTAGCTCAAACTAAAGGGGCTAACCAGGCTCAAACAGAAGGGGCTAACTTGGCTTCGGCTGGAGGGGCTAACCAGGCTCAAATTGGAGAGAATGAAGTGGGCTCGATTGGGATGACGGCGAAAAGAGAGAAAGAGATGGGTTCGCTGGGAATGGTGATAAAGGGGTTTAAGATGGGATGCAACAAGGCTTACTGGAGGATTTATGGGATGAATACGGCACCAAGGAAGGGGCTCTTTGAATTGGGGTATAATGACAAGGTTCTGCTACATGAGAGACAACTGGAGGGATGGAAGAAATACTTGGATGATAACCCGAGAAGACTGATGGTGAAGAGGATGAACCCGGGGCTTTTTACCGTGATGCAGAATAAAGAGGTGGCGGGTCGCAGATGCCAGATGGTGGGCAACTGTTTCTTGCTCGATATTCCTGATAAGGTGGCGGTCGTCGTGCATCGCAGGTATTCTGAGGGGGAACTGAGGCGCTTGCGCGAGGAATGGCTGGCTTGCGGAGAACGTGGTGGCGTGCTGGTGAGTGCTGCTATCTCGACTAAGGAGAAGGAGGTTTTGCGCGAGGCTATGAACCGGGGGTACCGTATTGTGCTCTTGAGGGAGAACGGGTTCCCGAGGTTGTATAAGCCTTGCGGGGAGAGCTTTTATGCCTGCTCTGAGGGGCTGCTGCTTCAGATTAGCCCCTGGGATTACCATATGGAGAAGAAGACTATTACCAGGGAGCAATGCCTGGAACTGAATGAGATGGCGGAAAGGATTGCGGAATGGAGATAGGGAAAATGGAGGCGCTTGGAGAGGAGGCTGGGTGGAAAAGAGAGGATGAAGGGGGACAAGCGATGGAATCGCTTGGAACAGGGGCGAGAGAGGAGAGATTGGGGGCGAGAGAGGAAAGATTGGGAGCGAGAGAGGAGAGATTGGAGGCGAAGGAAAGAGTGGAAAATAGAAAGGAGAACAGGAGCTTCTTTATTAAAAGCTGCACAAAAAAGGGGCGAAATCTAGATTTTTTATTACGAATAATGTTAAAAATGTTACATTTTAATGCTAATAGGAATTTATTTTGTAACTTTGTACTCCGGACGGCCGTAATAACAAAATTCAGCTTTCCAAAAATCTAAAAACCAAACAATGGGAGATTTAATAAAAATAGTTGGGGTACAATATGCAGTAAATTCTAACCACGTAAAAGGTGAGGATATGACTGCACAAGAACAACAAAAAACAATAGAATTTCTGACCATGCTGGACAGAAAGCACCCCTATGTTTCGGTAAAACCCGAACCTACTAACGAAACTGATGAAGAAGCTTTTGTTGCGCGCTTTGCGAGTCGGAAGGCAGGCTATGTACGTAATAGAGAAGAATATAAATCATTGGCTCAGGCTGCATTGACAACCAGCGGACGGGGTTATTTCCGCGCTCGGGTTAAGGAGGTTATAATTTCTGCAGAGGGCTATTTTTTTGTTGAAGCAGAAACTGATTCTACTCCAATTGTGCCCATCTTGCATAAAGACCATTGGAAAGAATGGGAGCCGCTCCTACCTATATTTCCTATGACAGAGGAGTTTTTATGCGTAGAAGATGCTGTGATGATGATGAAAGATATTCTGCAACATGAAACAGTTACTACTGATGACAAAGAAGAACTTCTGGAATACACAGAGACTTTAACAACAATGGGAAAATATGCTCTATGGTACGAAGCGAAGGAGGGAATAGAGAATATCATAAAAGCTATGGAAGCAAAAAAGGGCGACAAGATGCGCTATATGGCGAATGAACTAGAACACTTATTGAGCGGTTTATGCAATGAAGGTCGCCAGAAGAAGCTCCGCAAAAGTTGGCTCCCCCATCTACTATCCACCCATGAAGCAGAAAGGGCATGGCATGACTGGTTGCACTTAAAAGGTGCCGACTGTCATAAACCAGATAATTTGAAAATGATGTCATGGTTGGAAGATATAGAGACAGAACTTTCCAATATTCCGGCATTGGCTCCTTATTCCAATGATGATAAGGTAGCCATGCTCATACGCGCTCACTACACACGCATTCCATTAGATAAGTATCGCCAATTGCTTACCGCTTTCGTGATTAGAGACCGTCTGCGCATGCGTTTGGGGCTGCCAACAAACAGCTTTGCTCCTACCCCATCTCTAACAAGCCAGAAGGAAGACTACCTTATTGATAAAATCATCAAGTACAGCCAAACTCTAGTCAGACGAGAAGATGTTGAGGTTTTGCAGAGATTCATCTATCACGAGATTTCATATTTACCCCCAGAGTATAAACTTCGGGTTGACAATATGACTGAGCGTTTCCTTTCAGAAGAGGCAAGAGAAGGTATACAGATTAATGCCATCAAGGAACAGACGAAGGCTTTAAAAGAGGTGGCAAAGAAGCCTACGATTCAGGCAGAGCACTATCATGCAGGAGATTCTACATTTGATGTTCATAGTAAGCATCTGCATCTTGACCACCAGGAAGAAGGGAATTCTGCTCTGCTGCCATCAGAATTATAGACATACAAAAATATTACAAGAATATAAAAAAAGGAAGAAATATGAGTAATAATTATTATGCAGGCAATGTTATTTACAA
>ERZ1031897.555-NODE-555-length-13557-cov-30.007999_pt1 | contig 13557 bp, 9 predicted proteins | sample MGYA00517881_ERZ1031897 | MGnify/ENA primary metagenome ERZ1031897 (study PRJEB33719, sample SAMN04261280) | wastewater metagenome | biome: rural village; feature: human; material: feces | host: Homo sapiens | place: El Salvador | collected 2013-01-07 ... | reverse complement strand
TCACCGCTTCGGGCGAGGGACTGCGCGTGCTCTATCGCTATGAGATGAAACCGGGAATGACGCTGGAGGAGCAGATGAAGTTCTATCCCACAGCCTTCCGTCATGGCAACCAGTATTTCTCCGACCTGCTGGGCGAGGAGTACGACGAGCATTGCTGTAACTTGGGCAGACTGATGGGTGCCGCTTACGACCCTGATGCCTTCTTCCGTCCCGATGCCGAACCTTTCAGCTACGACTGGCTGGTGGCACGACAGCAGGAGAAGACCTTGCAGGACAATGCCACGGCTCGATTGCGACGGGAGGTGAAGAAGATTGACCGCCTCTACGAAGACAAGCTTGCCAAGGAACTGGAGCATGAGATGAAGACTTATGTGGCGGGCAGCAAGAATGAGTATGTATCGTGCCTCGCCTACAAGCTCAATGCCTTCGGTTTCTCTGCCGATGCCGCCCTGGAGTTCATCCGTCAGGAGTTTCCCGACTACGAGCGCCCGAAGGCTGCCGTAGACAGTTGCTACCGTCAGACTGAGGAGCACGGCAAGCGCAAGCACGAACTGCAACCCCGTCGCCATGAGGCAGGCAAGTCAGCTTCCGTGAACGACATCATCCAGTTTCTGGGCGAGCACGTGGATCTGAGGTACAACCAGATTACCATGAGGGTGGAGTATCGCATGAAGGAAGAAAGCGACGGAGAGGATTCTTCTACCCCAGGACTTTGGCAGATCATCAACGACCGTGCGGTCAACACCCTGTGGAGCGAGATGTCGAAGACAAACCGTGCCGCGGTTCAAGACTTCTTCCGTGTCATCGAGAGCAACTATGTGCAGCCGTTCAATCCGTTCACCGACTATCTGGATAGCCTTCCCGAATGGCACGAGGGCGACACCGACTACATACAACAGCTTGCCGACAGCGTGACCGTAAAGGGTGGTGAGGAGCAACAGAAGCTATGGACCTGCTACCTGCGCAAGTGGCTCGTGGGAATGCTGGCTGGATGGACGCTCGACGACGTGGTAAACAATGTGATCATCGTATTGATAGGCGCACAGGGCTCTGGCAAGAGCACTTGGATAGCCATGTTGTTGCCGTCCGAATTGCGCCAGTATTTCTACACTAAGACCAATGCCAGCCGACTCTCCAAGGACGATCTGTTGGTGCTCGCCACCTACGGACTGATGCTTTGCGAGGAGCTGGACACGATGAAGCCCTCAGAGCTGAACCAGTTGAAGGCAGCCGTCACCATGCTCACCATCGACGAGCGTGCTGCTTACGCCCATTACCCAGAGCATCGGCCACATATAGCCTCGTTTGCCGCCACTGGCAACAACGTTCAGTTTCTCTCCGATCCTACGGGCAATCGCCGCTGGCTGCCCTTCGAGGTGGAGAGCATCCAGTCGCCCCGTGAGCATCCCTTCGACTATCCCCACATCTATGCCCAGGCGTTGCATCTGCTGCGCTCAGGCTTCAGATATTGGTTTACGCAGCAAGAGATTATCGAACTCAACCTTCACAACCACAAGTTTGAGGCACCCCGTCTGGAGCGGGAACTCGTTGCGCTCTACTTCGCCCATCCTACCGAGGAGCAGCATGGTATATTCATGACCGCCAGCCGTGCCCTTCAGATTATCGGAGCGGGCATCAGCCAGAAGCTCAGTGCCGTATATGTGGGCAGGGCTTTCTGTGAGCTGGGATTCCGCAAGGTGAGGGTGAACCACTGCTGGGGCTATCTCGTGATAGAGCGTGACGGCGACATGATCAAGGCTCAGCAAGTACACCTGGCGATGGAGGCAGAGGACGACTATTCGCAGCAGGATACCGCCCCCGACCTGCCCTTCTAGGGGTGGGTAGGGTAAGTAAGGGGAGGGTACATTCTAAGACTTTCCTTATGTAAAGGTACGTTTACTATAGGAAAGATACAGTATATATATAGACTCCTAGAAAAAGTGATTTTCTACTCACCCTAGTTACCCCCTGGCGTAAACAAGATAGTTACGATGGCTAAGTATCATGGTTACGATAGCTAAGTATCATATTTACGGATAGTATCTTAGTCTCCCACAGATCTCACAGATTTACACAGATTATCTTGTTGCAAGCAACAGTACTCACTATGCCTCACAGAAAAAAACTCCGAAGGAGTCAAAATCTGTGAAAATCTGTGCAATCTGTGGGAAAATTAAACACAATTAAGTTCTCCCACAGATCTCACAGATATACACAGATAATTCTTCGTTGCAAGCAACGGTCTTATACTCATCAGGTCTCACAGAAAAAAACTCCGAAGGAGTCAATAATCTGTGAAAATCTGTGTAATCTGTGGGAAAATTAAACATTAACTCTTTAAAATCCAAAGAATCCAATGAAGAATCAAAGAAAAATCAATCTGATCGTGGTACATTGCAGTGCCACACGTGTTAACCAGGACTTCCCGGTAGAAGCATTGGAAGCCTGCCACAAGGCCCGTGGTTTCCACTCCATCGGTTACCACTATTACATTACGAAGGATGGCGTGGTCTATCCCTGCCGTCCAGAAACCGAGGTGGGGGCTCACGCCCGCCACTACAACGCCCACAGCATCGGAATCTGCTACGAGGGTGGTCTCGACGAGAAAGGCAAGCCTGCCGACACTCGCACTCCAGCCCAGAAAGCATCTCTTGAAGACCTCCTCTACAGTCTCGTCCTCGACTATCCCGGTGCCGAGATCCTAGGTCATCGCGACCTCCCCTGGGTTCGCAAGAGCTGTCCTTGCTTCGATGTCAAGGAATGGCTGAAGGAAATCGACTTCCATCTCTAGAAAGCCGGAACAGATTCCAGAAATTCATACTATTCGAGATATTCGTGTTCAAAATCATCCCATCCCAACTTGTAAGTCCTAAAAAGCTTATGGGTTGGGATTTTTTCTTTGTTTATTCACATCATTTCTCTCCCCCTAATCAGTTTATATGACATTTATTCTTTATTTTCGAAACCTAAATCCTTGAGCACTCTTCTTGTGAATAGCTTTCAGCCTCTCATATTGAGGAAAAATGAATCAAAGTACAAGGATGCATCTTGGAAGTCAGAATCTAATATATAGTTACGTCTTAATGGCGTGCCATCAGGCTCATATGACAGAGCCATCATGTCCAAGGTATTGAGAAACTGGTAATAGTCCTCATGCTCCTCAAAAATGTTTTGGTGATTTATACCAAGCATCATCACGTGATATATCCCCGTTCCTGAAGGTTGTCTGGATTGCCTTGCCATTAACTCGATATTACGTATTCCATTTTATCTGAAACAGGAACCTGTCCCCCTGTTTCTCAGATGTTTTGTATTTGTCAAAGCCCCCCTTCCTCAAATGGACGGATTTTGTCCATTGTATCAACGGCACCTTCGTCCGACATCCTGTATTTTACCTTTAGGCAGACCATCTTATACTCTTCCTTGAAGAATAACTTTGGCATCCATATCGCGTGAAACATAGAATACATATTCTTTTGGTCTCCAAGTTTTTTCTTGTATTCCTCCGACAAAGCATCCTCATGCCCCTCAACCCGCTGAACTGACATCCATAAATCGTACTGATTGAACTTCTTAAGCTCCATTGTATTCTTCTGTTCTTCGTTCGGTTCCTGGAATACTATATATGGGCGGTCGTCTTTCTTTGTTACATACACACGCTGTGAGAAATATTGTGACGGACTACCAAACGATATTATTTGCATGCCTTTATAACTATACAATCGGTCCCCTAATTTGACAAGTTCCTTTACCTTGTCTGTGTAATAGTCCATATAAAGTCCCGTGGCAATAGCAAAATAGTCGTCTCCAACGCCTATCCTGTCTAATCCATCAAACAAAAGGCTTGAATCTATGGTATAGTCAGCCACCATACGCTCCTGATAGAAACTGCTTGCCAACAAATGGCTGTATGTATGCCATATACCCTCAAACACACATTCAGGTATTCCTCCATGACTTACCTCTGGGTTTGCCTGAAAAGCCGTGTTAGGATAAATCTGGCTTACCGAGGCATTCAAATGGTAGCAAATGTCTCTTTCAAAACGTTTCCCCCAGATGTCGCCGATAGGAGCGAGCGCCATCAGCATCTTCCTGTTAACTTCCTTTTCCAATTCGTCTATTATGCCAGGGTCATTTGGCTGATGTTCTTTTAGGTCATTCAATTTTGTATCTATGGTACTCTGGATGGCCGTTATTATTTGCTTTGGAGTGCCAACAACCTTAGACTCTTCAGCTATATCTCCAATGTCAGATATTCTTGTGGCCTCAAGAGCCTCTTTGTTGTTTTTGATTTTCTCCAGCCAATAGTTCAAGGAATCTAAGTCTCGCTTATACTTTGCCAATTCTGATTGATTATTGGGTAGCCCTAATGTGCGGAATACCAATTCGTGCCCGTAGGGATAGTCTATCATATACAGCCGATATACAAGTAAAGCCATATAGCAGTTGGCTGCACCGAGAATCTTTCCACCTGTAATACCGTGCATATTAGGCATTGGGTAACGGCTCTCAAAATAAGAAATGTCCCACAGTCTGTCCTCATTCAGTTTCACAAATGCAACTAAAATCTCTGCCAAGGTAGATGGCACAAGTGGATAAGTTGGCGGTTGCGTCTGAGAGTAAAACATCATCTGCTGCAAAAGGGTGTATTTCCCTTCTTGCAATAGCATCGCGCAGAGCATGAGGTGAAACTCCAAGAAAGATTCTCGTTGCTGCTCCCGCTCATTCACTTGCTCTTCTGTGTAATTGTCTCCTGTCGAGTCATCTCTGTCAAAAATTGAGATGCTCTTCATGTAGAAGTCATATTTCTGCGAGGCCATTTTCCAGTATGCCATAATCCATTCATCCCTACCGTAGAACAGCTGCAAACGCAAGTTTTTCCAGAGATACCTATAGGTCTTTTCTGTGACTATACTGTTTATCTCAATCATCGAAGTGAGGAGAGAATTTCCATTGTTCACGGAAATGGGCTGACGCTCTTCCTTGCATAGATTCTCATTGATGCGGGTTACTGCATCATAGAAATAGTCATCCATTTCCTGCGGTCTTCCAGTGTATTCTTTGTATTTACGCGAAACGTAATCATACCATTCTTCATAGACCGATTGCACCAATCTCTCATCTGCCGATGAAAGCAATACAGAAGTCAAATCCGACCATTGGGTGAAAAACTTTGCCTCCAGCTCCTTATCTACCTTGCGCACGGCCTTGTGGTAATCAGCCAATATCTGCTCTTGAAGTTTGGCCGCATCGTAATAGGCGAGTATCTTGTTGAACAACTGGAACGCCAGCCAAATAAGAACCATTGCCGCAAAGCTCTGTATTGCAATCAAACATCTTGCGTGAGTGTTGCCATCCATTAAGAAAGGTATTAGCACTGCCAACAGTAGATTGACAACAAGCAAATATTTGAAGACAATAAATACCCACTCTTCTAAGAAGCGGGCAGAAAGTCTTGTAGAATGGTACTTTGAATCTATCTTTTCTATGCAGCCAAGTATCAGAGGGTAAGAAAGGCCGAAAAGAGCTGACAACACAGACACCACGCCGCTATACGTGTAATTGGTAAAGTCAAACATATGTTACTTGTTTTGATTGATAAGTTGCCGTTCAGTCCTTTCTATACGTCCAACGGCATTCTCGATAGAATTCAGTACATCTGCTCTATCCATATCTACAGACCTTTGGTAATACCTGATAGTGTCCAACCGTTGGTTCACCATCTTCATTAGGACTATCATACTGTCTGTTACTGCTTTGAGAGAAGAGTCACACATATCCTGCTTCATCAATGCTTTCTGGCTCTCTTCGTTGAAACGAACGTCATTCCTCACGGTAATCACCATAAGGAATATTAGGAGTGCGCAAAAAAATGCAAGATATGCGAAAATGTGATTCTTCATATGGTACCCCCCAAGACCTTTTGTTTTTTTCACCATTAGGTTACTTCAAGCCTATCCTCTCAACTTCTCTGCCCACTTCTGATACCCATTTTCTCCAAGGAAAACACAGGGACAGGTTTCTGTTTCATCACATACGAAATATTATACTTTTCCCGATTCCGGCCAATCTCTCCAATTGGCGAAGTGATGCTCTCGTACCCTTCAATTCAATCAAAACCGACCGTTTTGTTTTTTCAGACAATTGCTGAAAGGCACTGCTATTCGTTACGCCAGTCTTTTCTTTAATCAGTAACATTACCTGATTATCCGAAGGACGACCTTTCGATGTATCTTCTATATTAAGGCATGAAACATCATCAGACAAAGGAGTATTCACAAGGTCATTCAGTTTATTATATGAAATGTTTTGATGATTTATACCACGCATCATCACGTGATATATCCCCGTTTCTGAAGGTTGTCTGGATTGCCTTGCCATTAACTCGATAGTACGTATTCCATTTTATCTAAAACAGGAACCTGTCCCCCTGTTTCTCTGTCCCGCCCATTCCTCTGCCGTAGGCGTGTGAAACAAGCAAGGCTGATGACCTATCGCCACCCGTATCTGTTCAAAGAAAAGTTCGTTCATAGCGAATTAACATTACGAATCAAAACACGAAGTGGCTGCGCTTATATCTCCCTATGTGCATTTCCTAAATGGGCAACCAAGCGGCTCTCTCTTATCTGCCGCTTCTTCATAACTTCCGTAAACCCCCAATCGTTCACGTGACCGCTGAAGCCAGCACCTTTCAGCAGAATACAGCCAGTCAACATAATAAGGCGTTGAGACACCATAAACAACAGTTCGTCTTCCGACAACATTTTAAACTTGTCGTTTTTGGGCAGAGCACCATGCAGAAATCGATTTCGACAATCTACACAATAAAGCTCTTCCTCGTCAAGTTCAATTCCTACCTGCTTAAAAACAGATTCCAGTTTCACCGCATTTGGCAAGTTATTGATGGCATTGACCTTTGATTCCAGCTTCTCAAACGCATCCTTCTCAATTTTTTCTTTTACTTTTTTTAGTGCCTTCTTCAACTCATAGTTCAGTTGGCTTGCTGTTTCCTTATCTTCTATTATCTTCTTCGCAGGTTCTTTCTTTATCAGCTGATTAGCAATGGTTTCGAGGGCAACCACCGCCAATACACCTCTTGACGAGCCATCTATAGCTGACGCTTCAACCAGCAATTTTGCTGCCCGCAGATATTCCTCATTGCCTACAAGTTTCTTTACCAGTCTGTTGAGCTGTTCGCCTGTAATCTCAAGCGATTTATGATTATCATCCACATAATGTCTCTTGTCTAACAAAGGATACTTATGTTTCTTGGCATTTTCCCTATTGAAATACCTGAATATCAAGGGTATTCTGCCTTTCGGTTTTTCGTCTGCATAATCGGAGATGATGTAACCTCTGTCTGCAAAACTATAGCCCGCAAGAAGTCCATATATAACTCTGACTGCCTCAATCGCACTCTCAAATAAGGCAACATCCATCTTCTTCTGGGCCCGAATCACGCAATATGCATTATCTCCTGGCTCTGACTCCTCAAAGCTGACCATAACATTTCTGCCATCTGCCATCTGTAGTACAAAAGCATTTCTCCAACTGCTCTGCTGATTTTTGTTGGTTGTGAAATCATAATGTATGCTCATATCGGTATAGTGAAAATCCTGCTTGCTATACTTGATGTAGGCACAATGTTTCGAGTTTTTCCATCTCGACGAATCCACCTCAGTACTGAAAGCGCGATAGGTGACCTTTATTTCCTGTGGGCCTTCATCATTGATACTCTGGCTGAACCTTATGGCTTCCGTATTCATCAAGATAATCTGTATCTTATTGGGAATTGACAGAACGGCTGGCTTTGAGAAGAAATACTCCGCACTAAAGTCATCCCCTTCAGGAATCGAGAACGTCAGGACAAAGTTATCATCCTCATCCTTGACAAACCTTGCCTTATAAACGCGAGTGGGTATATCAACTCCAAGTATATATTCCAATTCGCCCGTCTCAAAGCCTTCCATAAAGGTCAGCATGTGCTTATCCTGTTCGAATATTGATTCCATTGTATATTACTTTTTTTATTATCTTTGCATAGAAATTCAACATCAGGGTGTGGAATAAGAACGAGTTTTCGGTAAGCATCCAACCCCTATGGCAATATAGCTCTGCCCCCAGTGTTTACTGGGGGTAAAGCATATTCATCTGTGATAATCCGTGTAATCTGTGGGACTTAAAATTCCTTTCTCGGCAAACCATAATCCTTATAGCATTCCGTATCTTCTATCTCCTTCCATGCCTTATACGGGGTTAGCCGATGGCTTACGTTCATATTGGATTGATTTAGTCTTCTTGTTTGGTTGTTACAATAATTTCTTCATTCTCGTGAGAATATGATGATATATAATCAGCATCTTCCAACGTTTGTACTAAGAACCTATTGTAATCAGTATCTTTTAGTTTTAACAGATTGTCCGTTTCAGACAACGCGTGATATACATTTGGTAACTTGGAAATTAGAACATTAATCACTGACTCATCACTTCCCGACTCTATAATCTTATGCCCAACCGCAAACACAGCATCACGCTCGTTTTCACACAAACTGATGGCATCGTACAATATATTTTCATCACAGACGGTATATTGGGTGGCTTGCAAGGCGCATAGTTTATTGGCGATGACTTTACTCACTGTTACTGCCTCATGTTTCAATGAAGCTACAATCATTTTATTTTCTAGTGTACTAAACCCATTGTGAATCAACAATGCTTCTGCAAGTGAAGAGTTTACAATATCCAATGCAAGCATTTCTGATAAATGAGTCTTGTAATGGAACATATATTCGCATGATAATATAGCGTCTTTCTCTTGGAATGATTTCAAAATATCCAAATTATATTCAATAGATCCAGATTGAATAAGCAATAAAAGCTTGGCATGTGGGAGATTAAGGACAGCATTAGTTACATCTACCTGCCAGTATCCAAACTTGCACAATTTCATATACACCGTATCAGATAAGCTTCCTAATTCATATAATGATTGGAACAATTCTGAATACACATCATTTTTGTAGCTCTCGTCTTTACAGAGTTTTTGTATCTTATTTTCAATCCATCCTTTTAACTCTTCACTGATTGCGTTGTTGCTTTGTTTAAAAAACTGGTTAACATTAAACCATGATGTTGTAATAAGGTCAAGTTGTATAGCCAATTCCATTTCCGCTAAGCCATCCAATTTTGTAATGTCGTCTTTAGCTTTCTTTTTATTCACAACTATTGGCATGTTATGTTCATTCAATATATAACAACCATTTTCAATGGTTGAGTCTAACATATTTGGATTAGTATGAGTTAGTTCATTGTAATAGACCTCTGTTGTTACATATTTTCGTATATCCTTAGGCAACAGAGTATATATTGACGCAATGAAATCATAGTTTTGTTTCAACCACATATTTCGCGGCTCGTCAATATATTCTGTTTTGCAATTTCGTAGCCATAGAGCAAGCAAAGTTCGCTTTTCTTCCTCTTTCGAAGAATAGAATTTCTCCCACATGCTTTCCCAATCATTTTTCATACAAAGTCCTACAATCGCATACGCACCATTATCATTATATTGAGAATATTGATAGAGAAAAGTTGCAGAACTCTTCGATACAAGCGTTTCTACGATTAAGCGCAATGTTTTATCCCACGACAAAGGATGCATGACAATGTAGTCAAGAATATGAAAGTTCCATACACTTTCATACCGCAATGCTGTCTCTGGTAGTTCTTTTAGAAATAGTTCTATATTATCAATGGTTGAATCATAGGCTGGCTTCCTGTTCAGTTTCATGTCCAAACACAACTGATGGTCTGCTAATGACATGATGTCAGGATAGAAATATGCGATATAATCATTGTAATCTTCTGCAATAAACCCGTGCCTAACAAAGTCCTCCTCCATATCTGAAAGACCGATACTTTTGAAACATTCATCTTCATAAAAGTTGAACATTTCCAAAAGTTCACTTATTGTATATGTGCCGATACGTTGCTTCTCAAACTTCGTATTTTGTATTTCTTTTTCAAGTCTTCCTCTATCTCTACCAATTTGTTCCACACGCTGATGGTAGGTAAAATGTTCGTTTACATTCTTCTCTATATCATGAAAAACAATATATTGATCATCTATTCTATTGTTATTATAGTAATTGCTGTATCTGTAGTGTATATTGTCTTTCGAAATCAGTTTTTCAAAAAGACCCGCATCATCTGCTATCTGAGATAGGGTATAATCTGTATCATCCACTATTAGAGCAAATGTTCCATTAGGAAGTTTCTCATAGATTGCAACCAAATATGCAAGTCTTAGCTCTTTCTCTTGAAGATGACAAGTCGCATCATAGGCTGCAAGTCGTTCTTCTGCTTGTTTTATCCTTTCTGCAAGTCTATTATTTATCGCAATATCAACAAATTTTCGCTTTGTCTGTGGAGACAGGATATCATACAACCTTCCTTTTCGATTGTGTAACTCAGAAAAATCATGAGGAAAATAGTTTTTCACGGTCATCATTGCCAACATTTTCTTTGCCTCTAAATGCTGACCATTCTTATCCAAACGTTGCGTATATTGGTGGTATTCATTTACTATATTATATAGCAGTCGCATATCGTCTATATGAAAAGCTATGTCTCGAATATCATCATCTGCTACCTCCCCTTCATGTCCTTGTTCTTTCAACGCACGCTTTAACATATCCTTTGAATTAGTGGTCGTGATAACAGGAATAACAGTTGTAATGTAATCAAAGAATTTTGATCGAGAGGAATCTTTAAACATATCGTCTTTCACTGCATAGACGAACTTGATGGTACGTCCTATAATTTCCGACTTATTGATGAGATAATTCAGCTCTCTTAGTTTCAAAAATATGTCAGTAGTGTTGAATCTGTCCAAGTCCTCAATGATTACCACATTATAGTCTGTACATTGAAAGAAATAAAGAATTTCATCTAGATGACGATTAAATATAGATCCGTCATCATGTATGTCTATCTCATTCCCTCCAACAGATATTTTTTGTAGACGTATTCCACCATAGTTCTTGATGATGTAAGCAACTGTTTCATACATCATCGTCAGCAGGAGAATTATCGATACGATGCTGATAACATGCTGTATTGTAATAGGGAAACCAAATGTCTTGTAAAACAATGGTATCTGCATAAAATCCAATTGCAGAGCAAATGCGATTAACACTACAGCCCCAACTACATACATCGCCATCGTTTGGATCGTTTGCTTTGAGAAATGACGTATCTTTCTCAACCTACTAAAAGGCAACGTTTCAAGGGCCTTTCTATAGACCAATTGCTGCAGAATGCTGAATTCTATCTTTCTGTTCAGTGTTTCCTTCTGCTCGGCAGTAATGGTCGGTTGTTGTATATCCGTTCCACTGTCTCCTGCTATCGTAGTATTTTCCGTCGCATATAGTGAGGCGTCTGCATCAAGTGTAGCAAGCGAAATATCCAGTATTTTAACATCCTTATCTACTCGTTCTTTGAAAGTCTTTATTACAGAGCTTTTTCCCGAACCGTATGGACCTGTAACTGCTATATTGAGGATTTCGTCGTTCGCAATAGCATTAAGCAAATCCTTTACTGTATTGAAAGAATCGTCCGTATCCTTCAACACAATAGGTGTCAATGCTTTTTGCTTCCAAGTATTATTATCTGCAATCATGTTAATCTCTATATTCTGAGGATAACGATTCTTCCAATTCTCTTCTTGAAAGATTCTTATTCTGGTTTATTGAATCTATTTCAATAAAATCTCCATTTTCATCTGTTGTAAAATCTACAGATGTTTTAATAATAGATTTCAATTCTGTATTTTTCGAATCATCGATAAAATACCATTGTTTATCTTCTCCATCGTAATAGCCGGTATCATAGTCTGGGTGATTTACGCTAATCTCAGATGTTATAACCACCCCAATACGATGCACTAGATACCCCTTATACATACCAACCAACAAACATTCACTTCCGAACTCTATATCAATTTTAGGACTTATTGAATAATCATTAATGTCTTCAATCTGTAAAGTGGAACAATATAAAACTTCATCGCTTAATTGCTGCTGTACCCAGTTGCTTAATTCTATAACGATATCATTTGATTGAGAAAAATTTGTTCTTGCATTCCTCTCTATTCTTTCGGCTTCTTCTCTTTTTTCTGTTGTTTTTTCCTGCTGGATTCTAGCAGCTAAACCAGAAAGATAATCTTTATCTTCCCTGTAGATAAGTCTCTCTGACTTATAATTCTTCATGTCAGTATCCTTTGAAAGAACGATGCAAGTAGTATTATTTTCACTACACCATTGCTCCAAGGATTTAAGCACTATAGCATCAGGAAACTCCGATTTCTTTTTCTCTGAAAAAGGAGCTTTCTTATTGAAGTAGTCGTCTATGATTGACATTAAATCCAAATCCTCTTGAATAGGAATACGAAGTGTATTTGATTTATCTACATTGTCCAAAAACTTTTTCGTTATGTCATCCGCAGCATTCTCTGCTTGTTCTTTAAGTTTCTCTATAGTTAGTTTTATCTCGGGCAAATGCTTAAAAATAGAAGAGTCAAGTTTCTGTATATGTTTAACTTTGCTATCTTCGGAGCGTTCTTTTATATGTGCTAAGACTTCTTTTTCCGTAATTTCAGGTAGAAGTATTCTTATTCGTCCTGCTTCCCCAGCACTGATAAGAGCCTTTATTGCACCTGATGCTATAAAATGCCATTCTTCATACACGCTTGTGTCAATAAAAATATTCTCTGTCATAAACTTTATTATTATGTGGTTTATTCTTAGTCTCTGTGTTGCACTTGTAAGCATCCAACCCCTATGGCAATATAGCTCTGCCCTCAGTGTTTACTGGGGGTAAAGCATATTTGCAAGAATTGAACTTTTTCGATTTTTATCTATGTTTTACATAAGAGAGCCTTAGTCATGTCAGGATAATCTTGTCTTCCTGCCACTACCAGGTCAAAGAAACCTCTAAAGAAATCTAGCGGTACCTTTGCCATCAGCTTGCATGTTTCGACAAAAGTAAGGTTGGTAGCTGATTCAGTTCATGCAAGACCGGAGCACCTTCCTCTTCTCTGTGCTTGACTATCTCTTTCACCGAGCATCCCAAGACTCACTTGCGTTCATCTCCTTGAAACATACCTTGCCAACCTTACGGAAGGCTTTCAATTGTCATTCACTACCCATCTGTTTCCATCAGAGCAGCACAAAGTGGTTTGCAATCAGCACCTGCATGCCGAATGCAGTGGGTCTGCCACCATCTCTTTAGAAGTTACGACAGAAATCTATCAAATATAACCAATATCAGACTTCATTCTGTCTCAGGACACACAAACATGGCACAAAGATAACACTTATCTGGCAAACCGCCAAAATAGGGGTTGGATGCTTACCACACTGGCGACAAAGCTACATTTTCTTTATCAAATCACCAAATACGTTTTTGGACGCTTACCAACGTAGATGGAAGCGTCTCAACACATCTACTTCCTTTCTTGCGCAACTTTTGTACTCCTGCAAAACATACACCTATTAGA
>ERZ1031897.551-NODE-551-length-13624-cov-12.914953_pt1 | contig 13624 bp, 6 predicted proteins | sample MGYA00517881_ERZ1031897 | MGnify/ENA primary metagenome ERZ1031897 (study PRJEB33719, sample SAMN04261280) | wastewater metagenome | biome: rural village; feature: human; material: feces | host: Homo sapiens | place: El Salvador | collected 2013-01-07 ... | reverse complement strand
GTATTTCGACGCAAAAAACGTGTCGAAAAATTGATAGATTTTGAACACCCTACCTTACAGGGCGCCTTGCTGACTGCCTTTATACCCAGGGCGTTGCCCTGGGCTAAGAGCTTCTGCCCTTTCAGGGCGTACCGTACAGGTCGATAAATCTCAAATTTGTATTTGTTTATTTATTTGCTGAGGTCGAAACCAACGCGGATGCCATCATAGTTTTTGGAGATTTCGCCGATAGTACCGAGAGTGGTGTTGCCGCTCAGGGCAGTCAGCGTCTGGATGATGGTAAGCAGTTTCTTCGACTCGAAGAGAATGCTGATGCCAGATGTGTTCTTGGTGGCGAAACCATTGAGGCTGAGCAGCAGACGGCCTTTCAGGTCGATGGCGTGAGTCTTCTCGTCGAAGGTGTAAGTGCCGCTCCATGACTTTCCGTCTATCTTGGCATTGAAGGTGCCGTCCTCGTTGAACTTGAAGTAAGTGTTCGAACTGCTGAATCCAGCTTTCTGATAATAGGTGCTTAACTTTTCCTCCACCTTCTTGGCAGCGATTTCGCCACCCGCTTTCGCCAACAGGTTCTCTGAGGTAAAGGCGCAGCCAGGCGATTTATATTTCCATGTGTGGGCGCAGAGGTCGGCTTTCTTGAATGTGGTTGAGCCAATCACGTTGTCGAGAATGCTTCCCACCTTGCTTGTGGTGGAGCCTGTGCTGTTGCTGCTGTTTCCGCCAGCATAGCCCAAGAGTCCTGCTAATACTCCTACGGCAGAAGCCTTGGTATTGACAGTGTCGGCAGAATGTGTCTTGGAAGAGTCCGTCGTGGCTGTGGAAGCTGTTGTTGCGGTCGATGTTGAAGATTTGGAGGAAGTCTTCTTGGCAGTGGTGGTAGACTTCTTCTTAGTAGTAGCCTTCTTTTTCTTGGTTGATTTCTTGGCAGGAAGGCAGCTCATTTCGGATGTTGTGGCGCTCTCGGCGCATGTCTCGTTGGCAAGGCTGCCTGTGGTGCATGCCAGCACAAGGGCAACCATCATGAATACTTTCTTCATTTTTGTTGATACTTTTTTGATGTTTTCAAGTTGAAGAACTCCTTTTTTCTCTCTCTTTGGACCTCTGAATCTCTTGTGTTGGGAAGCCCGGTGTGGAGTTTCTGCTTTTCAGGATGCAAATTTCGCAAAAAAAGCGCAGACCGAGAAAGGGAAATGGATATTTTTTGTAGGTATTTCCCTATTTCTCCTTGATTTATGTCAAAAAATGAGGTTTTTAGTGTTCTTTTCTCACTTTTTTCGTGGTGCTTGTAGTCAGAATGCTTTATCTTTGCATAAGATATACTGCGCTCGGCAATCTGAAAGTAAACTTTCATTGCGCTCGCTTGTAATATCTTTGCATCATTACAAATCGCAATAGGTTATGGATTATAGTTTAATTAAGGTCAATGCAGAGATTGAGAATCTTGCACAGGACAAATGTCAGCAGATTCTTCATGACCGACGTGAAGCCCTCGCTAACAAGGTTAGAAGAAGAGCTTAAAAACCAAGAGAGATTGTTTTCTCAAAAAGACACAAAAAGAATTGACATTCCGGGAACGTCGTTTCCCGTGTAACGTAAAAGGTCCCGTTGACAGAACTTGGTTCTGCGACGGGACCTTTTATGGTTTTATTGTTTTCTCTGGGGATGAGAAGTTATAGAAGTTAAAGAAGTTATCACTCCCTTCGGTCGTTAGAAGTTAAAGCCAACAGCTTTTTGCAGAATATTTAGCTGTAAAGCATATGGCTTTAACTTCTTTAACTTCCCATTTCTGAAAAGTTCGTTGAGCTTTTATTTTCCAGCCTCTTCCTTGGTAGCCTTCATGATGACTTCCAGGTGGTTGCCTGGCTTGAGGACGATATTCTTGAGGAAATCGCCTATAGCCTTGCCGTCGACGCTGTTTACAGTCTTCACGTAATCGGTGTGCAGGTCGATGCCGTTGATGACATAGTTGCGCAGGATGCCAGTCCAGTAGCCATTGGTCTTGGCGTCTACCGAAGCCTGCTTGGTCAGAATCTCCTTGATCTTCTGCAGATCGCTGGCGTTAGGCTGTTCTATGGTAGTCTTTAGGCCAGAGAAGAAGTAAGGCAGAGCCTCGTCGAGCTTCTCGGGGTTGAGCTGTGCGCTGCCGGTCAGGCTGAGTGCCAGCTGTCCGTCCCAGTCGAGCTCCATGCTTGCCTCAGCTCCTGCATGGTAGGCTGCACTCAGCTTCTCGCGTATGTTGCGCAGATAGTCCATCTGGAGCAATCGTGCAGAGATGTCGGCGAGCACACTTGTCTGCAGGGTGTAAGGAGTCTTGGCGTACCATATCTCAGTCACCTGCGACATTGGGTTCTCCATGCTCTTGGTGAAGATGTTCTTCACCTCGCCTGTAGCTACAGGGATAGCCTTGTTCTTCAGCTTGGCGCCCTTGCTTGGGATAGAGGCGATGTACTGCTCGATGAGTGGCAGGAGAGTGGCCTCGTCGTAGTTGCCCACGAAGAAGAAGGTGAAGTCCTTGGCATTGGTGAACATCTGCTTGCCCAGTTCGAGCACGCGGTCGTAGTTGACAGCATCGAGGTCTTCGGTCTTAGGGATGCGTGCCATCTTGTTGCCCATGTAGATGGTGCTCTGCAGCGAATCCTGGTAAACCATCTCTGGGTTCTTGCTCTGGTTGGCAAGAGCGGTCTTGATGGTGCTCAGGAGGTTGGCAGCCGATTTCTCGTCCTTGCTCAGCGCTGTCATCTTGAGGTAGATGAGCTGCATGAGGGTCTCGATGTCCTTAGGAGTAGAGTTGCCTGAGAGTCCATGCTTGAAAGGAGTGATGGTGTAAGCCACGCTTGCCTGCTTGCCAGCGAGGGCTTTCTCGAGGTCGTTGCTTGAGAACTGGCCCAGACCGCTGGCGTTGAGCAGCATGCCGCCCATGAAGGCGAAGGTGTAGTCGGCCTTGTCGAGTGCTGCGTAACCTACGTTGGCTGTGGCAGCAAACTGTATCTCGTTGTCCTTGTAGTCGGTCTTCTTCAGCACCACCTTGGCACCGTTGGAGAGGGTGAGGGTCTTGAATCCCAACTTCTTGTCTTCTGCTGTCTTTTTGATCTTGCCAGCCTTAGGCTTCTGGGCGATGAGAGGCTCCTGCTTCACATTGTCCACATAGGCCTCGAGCTTCTCGCCGCGCACCTGCTTCACGATGTCGGCAAGCTCCTGCTCGGTGGGATAAACAGCACCGTCGGCCTCGCGCATCATGACGAGTGACACCAGGTTGGTGTCGGTTTCGCAAATCAACTGCTTGGCGTACTGGTTGACAGCCTCTACAGGGATGTGAGGCACCAGCATCTGATAGATCTGATATTCGTCCTCTACCGAAGGGATAGGCTCGTTGCTGGTGAAGTTGTCCACATATTGAGTGGTGAACTGTTCGTTCTTCATCTTGTCGCGATTGGTGTAAGCCTTCTCCATTTGGCTCATAAACTCATCCTTGGCACGCTGATACTCAGTGGCAGTGAAGCCGAAGTCGTGTGCACGCTTCAGTTCGCGCATCACGGCGGCATAAGCCTCCTTCATCTGTCCGTCCTTGGCAGCGCCGAAGGAAGTGAGCGCCTCCTTGGTGCTTGAGAGCAGATAGTCGCCAATGTTGGTTCCTGCCTGCAGATAAGGACAGTCGGGCTCCTGCGATTTCTCGCTGAAGCGGGCATTCATCATGCTGGCAAAGATGTTGTCCATATAGCCTTTGAGCAGATAGTCGACACCGTTCTTCAGCGAGTCGGGTGTGGCTTCGTGCTTCATGAAGATCTGGAAGATGCCCATCTGCTGCTCTTTGTCCTTGTCTACCACGTAGATGCCCTGGTTGTTGTCGGGCACTTCCACGGGCACTACCTTGGCAGCGTTGGCTGGCACCTTGATGCCTCCGAAGAGTTTCTTGATCTGTGCCTCGATATGGTCTACGTCCACGTCGCCGACGATGATGACAGCCTGGTTGTCTGGGCGATACCACTTGCGGTAATAGGCGCGCAGGGTCTCTGGGTCGCAGCCGTCGACGACGCTCATCAGTCCGATAGGCATGCGGTAGCCATACTTACAGCCAGGGTAGAGCTTAGGAAGGGCACGCTCCAGTATGCGCTGCTGTCCCACCATGCGCATACGGTACTCGTTGTGCACCACGTCGCGCTCGTCGTTGATGGCTTCTTTGGTGAGAGAGATGCCGTTGCTCCAGTCTTTCAGGATGAGCATACATGAGTCTACTGCCGACACGCGTGTGGTGGGCACGTCGGTGAAGTAGTACACGGTTTTCTCAATAGAGGTGTAGGCATTGAGGTTGCGGCCATATTCCACACCGATGCTCTGCAGGTATTCCTGGAGGCTGTTGCCCTGGAAGTGCTCAGAGCCATTGAAGGCGAGGTGCTCCAAGAGGTGAGCCAGACCGCGCTGGTCGTCGTTTTCGTTGATAGAGCCTACTTTCTGTGCGATGTAGAAGCTGGCTACATGCTCAGGGAAACTGTTGTGTCGGATGTAATAAGTCAGACCATTGTCCAAATGGCCTATTCTCACATCTTTGTCTACCGGGATAGGTGGCATCATCTGAGCCATGGCCTGTCCGGCAGTAAGCAGCACGATGGCTGCAGCAAAAAACTTCTTAAGTTTCATAATAGCTGATGTTGGTTTATATATATAATAATGTGTATTTATTCTTCTTTCATAAACTTGATGCTGCAAAAGTAGCACATTTCTAACGACAAAGCAAGCATTTGGGAAGTTTTTTTCCCAAATGCCTGCATTCTTAACATTAAACTAACATTCCACTAACATTCCACTAACATAACCTAACATTAGGTTCTGTTTTTCAGCCCTTCGCTTTCAGAAAACTGTTCATCCAGCTGCCACGATAGAGGCGGATGAGGAACAGGATGCCGCGGAAAGTCAGTTCGGTGGCCATGGCTATCCATACACCTTCCAGGCCGAAGCGCTGCGAGAGGGCATAGGCCAGGGTGAGGCGCACCAACCACATTGTTCCTAAGTTGATGGCGGCAGGCTTGAAGGTGTCGCCGGCTCCCACGCAGACACAATAGGTCACGATGCTGGCAGCAAAGAACGGTTCGGCAAAAGCCTCTATGCGAAGACAGCGTGTGCCTAAGTCGCAGATGGCGTCGACGGGAGAGAGTACTGCCATCATGCCCGGTGCAAAGAGATACATGACAACACCCATCACTGCCATTACGCCCATGCCGAGACCCACCGTCATGTAGGCAAAATTGCGGCACAAGTCGATGCGGCCAGCGCCATGGGTCTGACCGACGAGCGTGGTGGCGGCATCGCCTATTCCGTAGCCAGGCATATAGCACAGGCTCTCGGCGGTGATGGCAAATGAGTGGGCGGCAATGGCGATGTTGCCCAATGGCGCCACTATCATGGTGCTGACAATCTGTGCACCGCTCATCAGGATGTTCTGTATGGCCAAGGGAATGCTTATCTTGAAGGCATTGCGCACGTATTCGCGTACCCAGCTGAAGCGAATCTTGTCTTGACGCAGGTTGAGAATCTTGTTGTGGCAGGCTGCCTGCCAAAGGTTGGGCAGCGAGATGCAGACATAAGCCAGGGCGGTTCCGAAGGCTGCGCCCACCACGCCCATGTGCAGCACATAGATGAAGATGTAGTTGAACACGACGTCGCACAGGCAGATCAGAATTGCCATGATGCTGGGCGTGTGCATGTTGCCTGCGGCCTTGAGCATCATGCCCGACATGTGGTACAGGTAGACAAAGGGCAGCACGAGGCTGTAGACCAGGAAATAGGCCGATGACTTGTCGGCAATGTCATCGCCTCCGCCCAACCAGTGGGGCAGGGGAGAATGAATGCCCACGCCGATGAGGGCTATCAGGATGCTGAAGATGATGCCGCAGAGTAGCGAGTGGCGAAACACCTGGCGGGCTTTGCCGAAGTCGTTGGCTCCGATGAAGTGGGCTACCTGCACTGAGAAACCAGTGGCAAAGGCACTCAGCAGGCTGCCGATAAGCCAGGTGGTGGACTCGATGAGTCCGATGCTCGCTGAAGCCTCTGCACCCAAATGTCCCACCATAGAGGCGTCGATAAAGAACATCATGACGGTGGAAATCTGTGCCAGCATGGAGGGAATACTCAAGCCTACGATGAGGTTCAGTTTCTCACCGCGGTGCATGGAGCGTCCTGCCCGTATCGATTCCATCAGATATTCTGTCTTTTTGCTATATAACATAATGTTTGTACTGCCATTTATTGTTTTCTGTTGAACTGCCCGGTAGAACAGTCAAAGCGAGAAAATGGCGATCCCTCCTAAAAGGAATCGCCATTTTTATGATTTGAATGTTAAATTTCTATTTATCCCAAAATACAAGATCTTATCACCTTTAAACAAAACCTCTATCTATTGGGTTGAATTCAGCGGATAAGAAAAAGAGAATCTTGAAAACTCTTTTCTATATCCTAACTTCATTCACTTTTCGTCGTCCTTGAATAACAATCTCTTATTTACCTTTAGATTCTAATACCTGTCGTCCTTGAATAACAATCTCTTGTTTACCTAAAACTAATAACCTATCACAATCTATTACCTAACTAAAAACCTAAAACTTATAATTCTGGTGCAAAGGTACTACTATTCTCGAAATCTGCAATACTTTAGCGCATATTTTTGCATGAAAATAACATTTTTTTTGCTTATAAGCCCCAAATGTGTGCGAACACATACACTTGTTTATTCTTTGAAACATATTTTTAGAATTCGGATTTCAGGAGTTTCTTTAGGAGTTAAAAGGAGTTAAGGAGTTAAAGGAGTTAAGACAACAGTTTTGTGGGCTTGAAATTTAACATTAGACATTCCCTCAAGGCTATTGTCTTAACTCCTTTAACTTCTTAACTCCTTTTAACTCCCGAAGAAACTCCTCCGAGTTGATGGGGAAAATAAAAAAGTCCTGTGCCGAAGAAGCACAGGACTTTCTGTATGGAGGAATAGAATTATTTCTTAATCCATTTGCCATCGGTGTACCAACCCTTGAGCACAATCTCGAATTTGAGCATTGAGTAAGCAGGAATGGTTAAACTGCTGCTCTGGCTGGAACCATAGCCGAGAGTGTAAGGCATGTAAACCATCCAGTGGTCGCCGATATGAGTCATTTTCATCAGGGCAGTGGCAAATCCGTCGACAACGCCCTTCACAATGAAATTGCTGGGCTGAGCCTTGTTGACATCATAGTCGCCGGTGAAATTGTGGTCGAAGACATAGTCGTTCTTCAGCATGCCCTTGTAGCTGACCATCACCGAGTCAGTGTAGAGAGGGCGCACGGCAGAACCTTCGCCCTGCTGCATCACCTGCACCACGATGTTGTCTTCCTGCTCATTGAAGGTAGGAGTGACAGGCTGGTTGTTGAGATCCGTATTTCCCGTCTGGTTCTCCATACTCCAATTGCGGTAGACGTGCCATCCGTTGGCTTCTCCCTCCTGCTTGGCCTTGACGAGAATCTCGGCAAAAGCCGTCTTGTTCTTTGCCTGCCAGTCGTCGTACTCGGAGTCGGTGTTTTCGTCAGTCTCGCTGCATGATGCCAGCACAAGAGCCAACATCATGAGCAGAAACAGATATTTCAAATTCTTCAAATTCATCTATGTGTATTTGATTTTTTATCGTTTAGAAGTCCTTGATCTCCTTGCCAAGCTTCTTCAGTACGCTCGTGATGCTCACACGGTCCTCGATGATGCCGCGAAGCTCGCTGATGGCAACACGCTCCTGCTTCATCGTGTCACGATAACGCAGAGTAACCTTGTGGTCGTTAGGAGTATCGTGGTCTACTGTGATACAGAACGGAGTACCGATGGCATCCTGACGACGGTAACGCTTGCCGATAGAGTCCTTAGGATCGCCATAGTGGGTGTTGAAGTGGAACTTCAGCTCGTCAACGATCTCGTGAGCCAACTCGGGCAGGCCGTCCTTCTTGTCGAGTGGGAATACGGCACACTTCACAGGAGCCAATGCCTCTGGCAACTTCAGAACCACGCGGCTCTCGCCGTTCTCGAGCTTCTCCTCGCAGTAAGAGTGGCACATCACGCTGAGGAACATACGGTCTACGCCGATAGAAGTCTCTACATCGTAAGGCACGTAGCTCTCGTTCTTCTCAGGATCGAAGTACTTGATGGAGCGGCCGCTGAACTTCTCGTGCTGAGAAAGGTCGAAGTTGGTACGGCTGTGAATGCCCTCTACCTCCTTGAAGCCAAATGGCATCTTGAACTCGATGTCGGTAGCTGCGTTGGCATAGTGGGCCAGCTTCTCGTGGTCGTGGTAGCGATAGTTCTCGTTGCCCATGCCGAGTGCCTCGTGCCATGCCAGACGAACCTTCTTCCAGTACTCAAACCACTTCATCTCGGTGCCAGGCTGGCAGAAGAACTGCATCTCCATCTGCTCGAACTCGCGCATACGGAATACAAACTGGCGAGCCACAACCTCGTTGCGGAATGCCTTACCTATCTGGCAGATACCGAAAGGAAGCTTCATGCGGCCTGTCTTCTGAACGCTCAGGTAGTCGACAAAGATACCCTGGGCTGTCTCAGGACGCAGATAAACCTTGCTGGTAGCATCGCTCGCTGCACCCATCTGGGTAGAGAACATCAGGTTGAACTGACGAACGTCTGTCCAATTCTTGGTGCCGCTGATAGGGCATACGATGCCCTCGTCCTCGATGATCTGCTTCAGCATCTCGAGGTTAGGACCCTGCATGGCCTCGGTGTAGCGGGCATGAAGGTCGTCGAACTTCTTCTGATTCTCCAAGACGCGAGGATTGGTGGCGCGGAACTGAGCCTCGTCGAAGCTGTCGCCGAAGCGCTTCTTAGCCTTGGCGATCTCCTTGGCGATCTTCTCCTCGTATTTGGCCATGTGGTCCTCGATGAGCACATCGGCGCGATAACGCTTCTTCGAGTCGCGGTTGTCGATCAATGGATCATTGAACGCATCCACGTGACCTGAAGCCTTCCAAACAGTAGGGTGCATAAAGATGGCTGCGTCGAGACCCACAATGTTCTCGTGCAGCAATACCATGCTCTGCCACCAGTACTGCTTGATATTGTTTTTCAGCTCGACACCGTTCTGACCATAGTCGTAAACGGCTGCCAAACCATCATAAATTTCGCTACTTGGAAACACGAAGCCATACTCTTTGCAATGGCTTACAATCTTCTTAAAAACATCTTCTTGTGCCATGATGAAATCTTATATTTTTCAAATTTTCGGCAAAGATACGCCTTTTTCTCGAATTTTCTTTGTATTTTTGCCTAAAATATATAAAATAAGTATTAAAAGCTATCTATGAGCGACGAAATTAAAGACAAAGACGAACTTCAGAAGGGTGGTGAGCCACAAGATTTGGATGCGGCTGAACAGCATTCCGACTACAAGCCTGTCAACAGGTTTGACGCTTCGGCGGTGCGCCATCTTAGCGGAATGTACCAGAACTGGTTCCTCGACTATGCCTCCTATGTGATTCTCGAGCGTGCCGTGCCTCATATCGAGGACGGACTGAAGCCCGTGCAGCGACGCATACTGCACTCGATGAAGAGAATGGACGACGGAAGATACAACAAGGTGGCGAATATCGTGGGACACACCATGCAGTTTCACCCGCATGGCGACGCCTCTATCGGCGACGCACTCGTACAGATGGGACAGAAAGACCTGCTCATCGACACACAGGGAAACTGGGGAAATATCCTCACCGGCGACCGTGCGGCGGCTTCACGATACATAGAGGCACGTCTGTCCAAGTTCGCGCTCGACGTGGTGTTTAATCCCAAAACAACCGACTGGCAGCTCTCGTATGACGGCCGCAACAAGGAGCCTATTACGCTCCCCGCCAAGTTCCCCTTGCTGCTGGCACAGGGAGCAGAGGGCATTGCCGTAGGTCTGAGCAGCAAGGTGCTGCCACACAACTTCAATGAGCTTTGCGATGCTGCCGTACACTATCTCAAGGGCGAGCCTTTCACCATCTATCCCGACTTCCCTACGGGTGGAGCCATCGATGTGGGCAAGTATAACGACGGACAGCGTGGAGGCGTGCTGAAGGTGCGTGCCAAGATAGATAAGCTCGACAACAAGACCCTTGTCATCACCGAGATTCCTTTCAGCAAGACCACCGGAAGCCTCATCGACTCCATCACCAAGGCGGTGGAGAAGGGAAAGATAAAGGCCAGAAAGATAGAGGACGTTACCTCTGCCAACGTGGAAATCCTCGTCCATCTGGCTCCCGGAACCTCTTCCGACAAGACCATGGACGCACTCTATGCCTTCAGCGACTGCGAGATCAACATCTCGCCCAACTGCTGTGTCATCGAGGACAATAAACCTTGCTTCCTCACCGTGAGCGATGTGCTGCGCCATAGCGTAGACCGCACCATGGGACTGCTGCGCAAGGAGCTGATGCTGCGCAAGGGTGAACTGGAGGAGCAGCTCTTCTTCTCCTCGCTCGAGCGTATCTTCATCGAGGAGCGCATCTACAAGGAGCGCAAGTTCGAGCAGAGCAAGAGTCAGGACGAGGTTGTGGCCTTTATCGCCTCGAAGCTGGAGCCTTTCAAGGACAAGCTCTTCACAGCCGTAGTCGACGGAAAAGGAAAGGTGGAGTATGCATTCCACAGAGAGATAACGCGCGAGGACATTCTGAAACTCCTTGAAATCAAAATGCAGCGCATCCTGAAATATAATAAGGACAAGGCCGACGACCTCTTGCTGAAAATCAAAGCCGAACTGGCGGAGATAGAGAACGACCTCGCCCACATGACTGATGTCACCATCAACTGGTTTGAATATCTCAAGACCAAGTATGGCAAGGCGCATCCACGACGCACCGAGATAAGAAACTTCGACACCATCGAGGTGACCAAGGTGGTGGAGGCCAATCAGAAACTCTACATCAACCGACAGGAAGGATTCGTGGGTACAGGACTGAAGAAGGATGAGCTGGTGTGCAACTGCTCCGACCTCGACGATATCATCATCTTCTATAAGGACGGAAAGTTCAAGGTGACCAAGGTGGCCGACAAGATCTTCGTGGGAAAGAACATCCTCCATGTGCAGGTGTTCAAGAAGAACGATAAGCGAACCATCTACAACTGTGTGTATCGTGACGGCAAGCAGGGCGAATACTTCATCAAGCGATTCAACGTGACGTCGATGACACGCGACAAGATGTACGACATCACGCAGGGAACGCCCGGAAGCCGTGTCATCTACTTCACGGCCAACCCCAACGGTGAGGCTGAAATCATCAAGATAACACTGGATCCAGACCTCTCGAAGAAGCGACAGAGCATCTTTATCGAGAAAGACTTTTCGGATATTATCATCAAGGGACGTGCCGCCAAGGGCAATCTGCTCACCAGGCGAACCATCCGTCGCATTGGTCTGAAGAGTCATGGACACAGTACCTTGGGAGGAAGAAAGGTGTGGTTCGATCCTGATGTCAACCGTATCAATTACGACGAGAACGGACGTTTCCTCGGCGAGTTTAATGACGATGAATATATCTTGGTGGTTCTCGACAATGGCGAGTTCTATATCACCAACTTCGACCCCAACAACCACTATGAGGACAATATCCTGCGACTGGAAAAGTGGGACGAGCATAAGATATGGACTGCCGTTCTCTATGATGCCGACAACGAAGGCTATCCTTACATCAAGCGATTCACCATGGACGCTGCCAAGCGCCATCAGAACTTCCTTGGCGAGAATGTCAACAGCAAGCTGATTCTCCTTACCGATACAGTTTATCCTCGTATCAAGGTGACTTATGGAGGTGTGGATGCTGTGCGTCCTGCCGAGGAAATCGACGCCGAGCAGTTTATCGCACAGAAGAGTTTCAAGGCTAAGGGAAAACGACTCTCTACCTGGAACATAGGTTCTATAGAGGAAATAGAGCCGACCCGTTTCCCAGAGCCTGCAGATACAGCCGATGCTGCCGACGCAGCCGAGGGCGATGAGACGACAGCCGATGGCGATGCTGCCGACAGCAAAGTGTCGTCCCGGACAAAGGCAAAATCATCCGACGAGAACCTCGACCCTGATGCCGGCAAGAGCCAGCAACAGATTATCGATGAGCTGACAGGACAGACAAGCCTCTTCGACGATAAGAACTTTACTGCGGAAGACGAAAAAGACCGCGACTGGCTGAAGGATCAATAGGGGAGTTGCTTCAGGAGTTAAAGAAGAAACTTCCTTCCCCATAAAGAAAGCCGCCCCAGAAGCTTAAAGCTATCTGTGGCGGCTTAAAAGAAAAGATTTACCCTGTATTATTACTCAATAATAATCAAAACTCTGCGGCATTCCTCCTTTGAACAGCCGTTGCTGTCGCCAATGGCCTTCCCCAACTTGATGTCGAAGTCCTTGATGCCTTGTTTCTTCAGGAAGTTGACAACATTGTTCAGACGACCCTCGCTGAGTTTGTAGTTCTTTGAAGAAACTCCGTCCGACGAAGCCTCACCGATGATGGTAAGCTTGTAGTCGCCCTGTTCCTTCAGGGTGTTGATAAACTTCTTCAAGCGAAGTCTTTCCTGAGTCGTGATGTTGGTCTTGTCTACGGTGAAGAATACCTCGTAAGACTTCACCTTCTTCGACTTCTCGCAGTCGTCGAGCAATGACTGCAGCTCGGCATTGTCCTTGCGGCAAGCCTTCAGACTCTCAGACAATCCGTCGTATGCACGCTGCTTTTCAGCCAATTGCTTTTCGTAGGCTTCCTTCATTTCGGCCTGATCTCTCAGAGCCTTGTAGTAGCGGGCCTTGTTGCTTGGCATCACCTTGCTGACGAAGTTGAAGCGAAGAACCACTCCTGCACTGTACATTCCCTTAGGAGTCAAGTCCTTGTTGAGAGGCAGATAACTATATCTGCCGAATACGCCTGCTGTCCAGCGAGAGGAAAGGTCGTATTCCAACGACAGGGTTGCCGGGATATACATCGCGTCAACATGTTCGTTGAAGGCATGGCTCTTCATGTAGTTGTGGGTGTAGACGTTGTAGTATCCTTCACCCTTGGCAACAGCCATTTCTCTGCAAGAGAAGGTAGTGGAGTTGCGGCTCCATCCACGCAGATAACCGACACCGACTCCCAACCAGAGGTTGAGCTGCTGAGCCTTGCGGTTGTGCCAGAACTCCATGATGTTGAAGTCTACATTCAGGTCGGCCATAGCGTACTGCATGGTATAGCGGTTCTGGAATCTGTCCATCTTGGTCTCCAAGGTCGTAGGATAGGTTTTTCCTGTAGAAGGATCTTTTATCTCATAATCCCTGTTCGTTGTGGTAGAGAGCATGCCCTTGTCTGTCGACCTCAGCATGTCGTACTCTAAGTTCAAACCCAGTCTTACCCAGGGCTTGATATTGTATTTCACTCCGACACCTCCGAAGGGCATGATGTGCTTTCTTTTAGCTATATCGTCCATACCCCTCATGCCATGATACAGAGTTCCTCCTCCCTGGATGTAAACCGACCAAGTGTGAGTACGCACCGTATCATTGTAGGTTTGTGCTTGGAGTGTGGCAGCCGTCGCTAAGACGGCGACTGCCAAGGTTAAACGTTTTATTCTCATAATTGTAACTGCTTTGAATTTGTAATGCGGTAGCATATTGGCATGAGAT